>VOFJ01000852.1_pt1 | contig 67064 bp, 82 predicted proteins | sample 5384081 | NCBI WGS metagenome assembly VOFJ01 (sample SAMN12384729, study PRJNA508395) | human gut metagenome | isolation source: healthy gut I | host: Homo sapiens | reverse complement strand
TTTAGCCTATAATCCATTTACTGCCCGGTATGAACGAGATAATCTTTGTCGTTATATAACAGCAGACAAATGTAGTCACTGCGATACATGGGATGGCGGCAACAGTAGGCAGTTCCAACGTATTTTTGAATACTGTCGCCCATAACCCGAGCCAGAATATATGCATAAGGTACATACCATAGCTAAGTTTCGACATATCTGTTACGAAACGCGGAGCTTCCGGCCGATTTATACAAGTGAAGAGAAGGAATGTACCCGCCGTAAGAAGTACACAGTTAATCGTACAGAAAGCCCATCCTATTTCTATGACAGGGGTAGAATGAGTAATTCCGGGAATAGCCTGTATATAGAATGAGTAAATAGTCAGCGCAGCCCCGGCAACCATTGAAATGAGTCCTACAATGAAACGTTTGGAGCGATCCCATTTTAAGTGTACACGTATGTAGTGGGCCAACACAAGATATCCAAGATAACCTGAGAAATACCACAACATATGGTATTCGTTCCAAAAACACTGTCCCCACACTTCACCAAACCAGCGATTGAAGTACGGCATACACGTTGATAACAGGAACAGTCCTATGAAGAAACGTTCTTCTTTTGCAGTGGCTTTACTCAACCAAGGAGATATAATAGGTATAAACAGGTAAAGACTTATCAGGGGATACATGAACCAAAGGTGTCCGGCAAGCGTCGGGAAGTTCAGCAATATTCGAGACATATCCTTTATTGATGTTTCGCTATCTATCTGTCCCCACAACATCGGTAGGATACTATAGAGTATCATAAATATGAAAAACGGTGGCAGGATATGAGTGAAGCGTCGGCGGTAGAACTGCCATGAAGTCTGTCCCTCCTTCATCGGTACCAGCAGATAAGCAGAGACAATCATAAACAATGGTACTGCCATGCGTGAGAAACCGTCGTACACGGCCACCCACAATCGGTCTGCTTCACTGGCTAAAAAGATTGCGGTCCCGCCATGTCCGTAGATCCGGCAGCACCATAAAAGTTTTTTCACTGGCGTGTACCACCATAACGAGGAAACATGCGAACACGCGCACGTAATCTAAAAAAACAATACGTTTCATTTTCTGTTTGGGTATTAGTTAGTAGTAATATGTTTTAAGTTTTGTCTTTTATTTACATTGTTTCAGCTGCTCGTGCAAATCAGCAGGAGGTATGCCCAACGAAATAGCTTTTTCAAAGGCCATTTTAGCCAATGCTTTCTTTTTCTGTGTCAGATAAATATTACCACGCAACAAATAGGCATCCGCCGAAGAAGGATTCAGACGAATAGCTTCCTCCAAATCGACCAAAGCCAGATCTTCATGCTTCATCTCCCGTTCCACATCTGCACGGGCAATGTAAAGAGTCGCGTCTTCGGGAGTTGCCGTAATCATCTTATTAAGAATTTCGAGCGCTTCCTTGAATTTTCCTTCTTTCTGTTCCAAGGTAGCCAGCCCAAGCCGACCGCTATAACTTTGCGGGTCAATCTCCAACAAGCGATTATAATCGATTCGTGCCGCGGGGTAATCCCTCCGGAGCACATAGATATATGCCCGCATCAACAGCGCTTCTTTATTCTGTTTATCTTCGTCAAGTACCTGACAATAATCGGTATAAGCACGGTCTGTATTCCCCATTTCCATATTAATCGCAGCTCGGTCCAGCAGAATAGGTACTGCCAATGGAGCAAAGTTCAGCGCAAAAGAATAAGATTCGAGTGCCTTGTCATTATTCACCCAACCGACGCTGCACCAATCCCAGATTGGAAAAAAGCATAGCATTCTTTGCATTCTTCGGCTCCAGTTTCAAAGCTTGCAGCAGCAGTTCTTCAGCTTTGGAAAGACTATCCATTTCGATATATTCAATCGCCTTTTCTGATAATTGCTGATAGGTCTGCGCACACAGGGCAACCGGAAAGCTAAGAAATAAAATTAAAATAATTCTTATCATGATTCAAATATTAATCCAAAGGATAGGCATCAAAAGCGAACAACTCGGTCGACAGATAGCGTTCTCCCGTATCAGGTAACAACGCAACGATTTTTTTGTTCCTGAACTCCGGACGCTGTGCCAACTGTCGGGCTGCATATACGGCCGCTCCCGAAGAGATTCCGGCCAGCAAACCTTCTGTCGCAGCCAGCTCTCGCCCCGCACGAATGGCTTCGTCATCGGGCACACCGATCACTTCATCCACTACAGAAACATCATAAAGTTTCGGAATAAAATTCGCCCCGATTCCCTGTATGCGGTGTGGTGCTGCCTGACCTCCTGCCAATATGGGGGAAGACGCAGGTTCAACCGCAACGATATGAACATCCGGATTATGTTTTTTTAAGGCGCGCGCCACGCCGCAAATCGTACCTCCGGTTCCTACTCCGGCAACGAACACTGCCACTTCACCATCCGTATCCCGCCAGATTTCTTCTCCTGTTGTCCGCTCGTGGACAGCAGCGTTCGAAGGATTTTCAAACTGTTGCAGGATCACCGATCCGGGGATACTATCACGCAACTCCTGCGCCTTGGCAATAGAAGCAGCCATCCCGCCCAAGCCATCTGTCAGCACAATCTGCGCCCCCAGTGCTTTCAACAGGTTTCGCCGTTCCAGACTCATCGTTTCGGGCATAGTCAATATCAGGTGATACCCTTTAATGGTCGCTACCATCGCCAGTCCGACTCCCGTATTTCCGCTGGTCGGTTCGATAATGGTGGCACCGGGTTTCAGTGCCCCGCGCAGGCCTCCGCATCTTCAATCATAGAAAGAGCGACTCTGTCTTTTACGCTTCCCGCCGGATTAAAAGCCTCCAGTTTAGCGATAATATTCTGATTAAGACCATACTTTCCACTATATCCGGAAAGTTCCATTAGAGGTGTATTACCCACTAAATCTGTTAATTTATTCGCAATTTTTGCCATCATTCACCTCGTTTTATCAGGTTGATGCGCAAAGATACAGAAAAGAATTGTACCTTTGTCTCCGTTCAATATTTTTAAGTTTATAGATATGAAAAAGAGAATCCTGCAATTTCTCACGACTTATTTTTTGTTCGTTCTTCTGTTTGTCCTTCAAAAACCTATTTTCATGGCTTACTACCATGAACTCTATACAGACGCCTCAATCGGCGATTATTTCAGCGTGATGTGGCACGGCTTGCCGCTGGATTTCTCACTGGCAGGATATCTGACTGCCATCCCAGGCTTCCTGCTTATCGCTTCCGCCTGGACGAAATCTTCCATACTACGCCGCATCCGGCAAGGTTACTTTGGAATCATCGCTTTTGTGATGTCCTGCATCTTCATCATCGATCTGGGCTTATACGGTTTCTGGGGATTCCGGCTGGATGCCACCCCGATCTTCTACTTCTTCTCATCTCCGAAAGATGCCATGGCAAGCGTCAGCTTCTGGTTCATATTACTCGGAATCCTAGCTATGCTGATCTATGCAGCCATCCTCTACGGTATTTTCTACGCCGTACTCATCCGGGAGAAAGCACCGTTGAAGATACCTTATCAGCGGCAGTATGTATCTCTCGTCCTTTTATTACTGACAGCTGCGCTCTTCATTCCTATCCGTGGCGGTTTTTCCGTATCGACAATGAACTTGAGCAAAGTATACTATAGCCAAAACCAACGGATGAATCATGCAGCCATCAATCCGGCATTCAGTTTTATGTATTCTGCTACCCATCAAAACAATTTCGATAAGCAATATCGGTTCATGGACCCGGAAAGTTGCAGATGAGCTGCTGACCGAAATGTTGGATAAACCTGTGGCGGCAACAGACAGTATTCCGCAAATTCTAAATACTCAACGCCCAAATATCATATTTATTATCCTCGAAAGTTTTTCTACACACTTAATGGAAACGATGGGAGGACAGCCGAATGTAGCGGTGAATATGGATAAATTCGGAAAAGAAGGAGTGTTATTCACTAATTTTTACGCAAATAGTTTCCGGACGGATCGCGGACTGGCATCTATTATCAGTGGTTATCCCGGTCAGCCGAGTACCAGCATTATGAAGTATCCTGAGAAAACGGACGGACTTCCTTCCATTCCTCGCAGTCTGAAAAATGCCGGATACAGTTTGGAATACTATTACGGAGGGGATGCAGACTTCACCAATATGCGCTCTTATCTGGTTTCATCGGGTATTGAGAAGATTATCTCCGAGACAGATTTTCCTTTGTCCGAACGTCCGGGCAAATGGGGAGCGCCGGATCATACACTTTTCCAACGTTTCCTGAAAGACCTCAAGGAAGAGAAGCAGCAGGAACCTTTCTTTAAAATCGTACAGACATCAAGCAGTCACGAGCCGTTTGAAGTTCCGTTCTACCGGTTGAACGATAAAGTGCTGAATGCTTTCGCCTATGCTGATAGTTGCGTAGGAGATTTTGTGAGACAGTATAAGGAGACCCCGATGTGGAAGAATACACTGATCGTACTTGTACCGGATCATTTGGGAGCTTATCCGCGTCCGGTAGAAAATCCGCTGGAAGGGCATACAATTCCGCTAATACTGATCGGAGGAGCCGTGAAAGAACCACGAGTAGTAGACACATACGCTTCGCAGATCGATATTGCCGCTACGCTACTTTCTCAGCTCGGATTGCCGCATGATGACTTTACTTTCAGCAAGAATATCTTTAATCCGTCTTCTCCCCACTTCGGGTATTTCACGGAACCGACACTGTTTGGCATGGTGACTGCGGAAAATCAATTAGTGTGTACAATCTGGATGCCAACACCGTCCAGATAGATGAAGGGACAGAGAAAGGGGCCAATCTGGAAAAAGGAAAAGCCTTCCTTCAGAAACTATATGATGACCTGGCTAAGCGATAAGATCAGACAAATCCACCTTTTAATAATACGATTTATTTTATGATAGAATTTCTTTCGGATATAGACACCCAACTGCTTTTGTTCTTCAACGGAATACATTCGCCTTTCTGGGATTACTTCATGAGTGCATTCACAGGTAAAGTTATATGGGTCCCCGATGTATGCCAGTATCTTATATATACTGCTCAAGAATTTTCATTGGAAAGTGGCTTTGTGCTATGTGGTAGCGATCGCCCTCACTATCACGTTTGCCGATCAGATGTGCAATAGTTTTCTTCGTCCGTTGGTAGGTCGTCTGCGTCCCTCCAATCCGGAAAATCCGATAGCGGATTTAGTCTATATTGTGAATGGAAGACGAGGAGGAGGATTCGGTTTCCCTTCCTGTCATGCTGCCAATTCTTTCGGACTTGCCATATTTCTGATTTGTTTGTTCCGCAAACGCTGGTTAAGCATATTTATCGTACTTTGGGCATTTACCAACTCTTATACACGCCTGTATCTGGGATTGCATTATCCCGGTGATTTAGTAGCAGGAGCCATTATCGGTGGATTCGGAGGTTGGCTGTTCTACTTTATCGCCCATAAGTTAACGGCACGACTTCAGTCAGACATTCCTGCTCCTGGAAAGGGCGCCGGAATGAAACAAACAGAAGTTATGATCTATACCGGATTGCTGACTTTAGCAGGCATTATCATCTATTCCATCGTGCAAAGTTAGTTTATAACATGGGCAAAAAAATATCATCCATAAGTTATTCCACAATCTCAAAAAGCCTGAAGGCTTTTGGGGAAGAGTCATTCTCCGGGAAATGAACAAACGGCACACTTTGCTTTCCGAATGGGGAATGTCACATATGGTATGGAATAAGGAATGGAATGTGCTCGACATTGGTTGCGGTGGCGGAGCCAATCTTACACAGCTGATGCATCGCTGTCCGCAAGGAAAAGCATACGGCATTGACATTTCTCCGGAAAGTGTCCTTTTCGCACAGAAGAAAAACAAGAAATATCTTTCCACCCGCTGTTTTATAGAACAAGGCACGGTAGACACGCTGCCTTATACCGATGAAATGTTCGACGTGGTCACTGCCTTCGAGACGGTTTACTTTTGGAACGATCTTCCGAAAGCATTCACCGAAGTAACACGGGTATTAAAGCGAAACGGACATTTCCTGATTTGCTGCGAACTGAATAACCCGTCAGTCAAAACTTGGACAAATCTGATTGACGGGATGATTATTCGTTCTTGTGATGAATTGAAATCCATACTCTTGCAGTCCGGCTTTATCTCCATTGCTTCATATAAGCATGAAAAAGGGCCTTTGTGCATAGTAGCCCGGAGAATAGCTGAGTAATAATCTTATCGGGCTAATACGATTTCTGAATAAGGAAATCCGCCCCCTGGATATAATGACTCCCAGCTACCTTTTAGTAAATCATATACATAAATCAGCCTTCCATTCCGACTACCATCAAACAATACATAAAGCTCCTGTTTCTTAAAATCATCCGAAACAAGTGTGGCTACTGAACACGCAGCACTAGAGAATGTGGTGAAAGGTTCATCCAGCATCTTTGTAGTCGGGTTCCATAGTCTAAATTCTGTTCCATCTCCCTCTGCTATTGTAGCACCATTTCTCTTCGATACGATATATCCGCCAACACGTGTATATTTAGCCGTTCCCATACCTTCTACAGGCTTAACTATCCAAAAAGGGATCAATGCCACAGCCTCTATCGGTTCGCCAACATATATACTATTCTCTTCTATCTTTTGCCCGTTCAAGCCTACTTTGGTGAAAAAGTTCCATCGCCGTTATCAGCCGAACAGAGTATATTTCCATCACTCATTTGTATACAGGGATAACGTAACAATGCTTTTCAGCCTTCATCCCTTCGGGCAGCAGAAAACCATAATCAGGTTTCTCCGGCACATACATTCTGGTATAGGGCATCACATTAACTGTTTTAACAAATAAACGGTCTCCGCCTTGATATACCCCAAATACAGAGTTAGCGGTCGCTATCCCCATTGTTACAAGCTGATCAGCTCCCGGCTTTTCCCAATAGTTCATAGAAAGATCATAAAGTCCGGTCGTACGGCGATCATCCTTCGTCCATACTCCACTAAGACTCCAGCTTCCGGGAAGGTTGACTACACAAGAGAAGTCTTGATTGTCTGCAAGTCGTACTATCTCTGCCGTCTGAGGCTTTTCAAGATTGATGTATTCGATAGCATGAGGACGGTGGGTATTGGAACGGGAATTAATGATACCATAAAGCTGAAAATCTTTGGGTGCCTGTCCATCCGCCACCGAAATCTTTCCTAAAGACATCATTTGACCGGAGCGGCGTAACAAGATTTCCGTTGTAGAAGCAGGCCAGTGTCCGGGAGCCAGAAAAGTAATGCTCGTAGCCGTCTTTTCCGTTATAACACCTCGTCCCCCTTTAGCATATCCTTCATGCAGCACTTCGTCTTGAAGCGGCCAGCGAATATCGAACATGATTTCATCATTGTCTTGAAATCCTTTCGCCATTATCGTTACCTTTTCACCGGGCTTGAATACTGTTCCCGAAGCAGGCATTACAACATTGGTTACTAAAATCGGTTGTTCGTCCTTGTCATCAGAACTACACGCTGCAAGCAGCAAACCCAACAGTAAGAATAGATAATTTTTTGTCATAGCACTTGTGTATTAATCTGTGCAAATGTACTGTTTTTCATTAGCAAATATCTTACTCTTTTACTTTTTAACAGTCCGACTAGTTTTTTCTCCCAACGGACTCATTTTCTTCAGTAAAAAAACAAAGAAACGGAATGAACAAAAAAAGAGGCTGAACTCCATTTAAAGAATCCAGCCTCCATATATCTTATTCAGAAGATCTGTTTAAGCCTTCTTGATATAGTCAACAATCCACTGTCCTACTTCCTTTGTACCGTATTTGGCACCATCGGCCACTTGAATTTCAGGTGTACGTACGTTTTCATCCAGTGATGCATCAACCGCCTTACGAATCAGCGCACCTTCTTCCTTGCAGTCGAAGTATTCAAATAACATAGCTACAGACAGAATCTGTGCCAACGGGTTCGCAATATTCAAGCCCTTCGCCTGTGGCCATGAACCATGAATCGGTTCGAATACCGGAGTACTTTCACCGGTAGAAGCCGAAGGAAGCAATCCCATAGAGCCGCTGATAACAGAACCTTCGTCAGTCAGAATATCCCCGAATGTATTTTCAGTCACCATCACGTCAAAGAAAGCTGGTTCTTGGATCATCTTCATGGCAGCATTATCCACAAACATATAGTCAGTTGTCACCTCCGGATAATTGGGAGCCATTTCCTGTGCAATCTGACGCCACAGACGGAAGAAGCCCAGAACATTTGCCTTGTCTACCACAGTCAGGTGCTTTCTGCGTTTCATTGCATATTCAAAAGCAACTTTCAGGATACGTTCAATTTCCGGACGAGTGTAGTAGTTTGTATCGTATGCTTTATCATTATCCTGATATTTCTCACCGAAGTACATACCGCCGGTCAGCTCACGGATGCAGATGAAATCCGCATTCTCAACCAGTTCCGCACGCAACGGAGATTTATGGATCAGGCATTTGAATGTCTGTACCGGACGAATATTAGCAAACAATCCCAATTTCTTACGCATTGCCAGCAATCCCTGCTCCGGACGAACTTTCGCAGTAGGGTCATTATCAAACTTCGGATCACCTACGGCCGAAAACAAAACAGCATCTGCATTCTTGCAAACCTCATATGTTTCTTCCGGGAACGGATCACCTACTTTATCGATCGCATCTGCACCACAAATGGCGTATTCATAACTTACTTTATGTCCAAACTTCTCGCAAACGGCACTCATTACCTCTACCCCCTGTACGGAAATTTCGGGTCCGATACCGTCACCTGCTAATACTGCAATTTTAAAATCCATGTTACTTTTCTTTTTTATCTTTTATACTACTCAAAGTTAATTAATCTCTGTCATATCGGAAGCATCAAATGCATACCGATGCTCTTCTAATATATGTATATTCATTTCATCACCAGGGAACAACCTTTTTTTCTCCTGTATTCGTTCGAATAGTAAAAAGAAAATTCCTCAGCCAATAAAGTATAGTCGTAACCATAGCAACCGTAAAAGAAAGCATTTCCGTTCATATCCGCAGTAACAGGTAATGTCTGATCTTCTAATGGTTCATACTGTCCCGATGAATAACGGTGGTATCCCATAGGAACAAACCTTGGACAAGCAAGAGTTACTGTTGCTCCCGGTTCTGTTATCACTCGTAAGCAAAAACCCGACAAGACAAGTCTCTGAGGATGCCAGTCCAATGTATTCATATCCTCTCTAACTTCATAGTCTGCCAGGGAAGCCCCCCATCTGCCATAATTTCCAACTGCATACGTGTCTTTACGTACAAGAGGCCAAGTATAAGATCCCCATTTATCGGAAACTTTCTCACCGGGAGTATAATAAACATTAATCCAGCAATTTGACACACCGTCGGGAATGACCAGACGTCCGTCATTCGTTACCATCTTTAGTTCAAAATCATAAGCGGGTATATCCCCGCCAACTCCATGAGAAGCCACCGTCCGTTTGACACATAATTGTCGTTTGGAATCCAGCTTCCATTTATATACTCCACCCTTAGTTTCAGTATATACGGCATAAGTTGCAAACTGGTAATCAATAAAATCCTCTCTGGATTCACCCATTAAGGTACAGTTTACTATTACTTCATCTCCCGGTTGCCATCCCGGTGTATTATTATCGTCATTCCCCGTACATATATTGACTTTCTCCCTTACTCTATTTGTATATTCATAAATCCACAACGGATCCAGTTGCAAATTTACATCAACAATTCGTCCGGGATATAATCCTTCGTCACCACTCTCCACATCTTCATCACTATCACAAGCACTTACGACTATCAATAAAAGTGCTGCCATTGAAATCATTTTCACCCACCTCTTTTTCAATGTTCATTATTATTCATTTTAAAGTTTAATCTGGTCTTCAATCAACAAACGGCACAATTTATAAAAAATAGTTCAGATAATGATGAATCGCAACAAATAAAATCAACTTATTCTTCAAGTAGATTCAACATCTTCATTGTTGCTTTGATGGCAGCCTCCGTCTGGTCGGCATCAAGTCCACGGGTACGGAACACCTGTTCGTCATAGTTCCAGGTAATTACTGTCTGCACAAACGCATCTGTACGTCCACCCGGTGGGATAGATACCGCATAATTCGTCAACATGGGGAATTTACGTCCTAACGTCACTTTATAAATTTTACGCAACGCACGTACGAAAGCATCATACTGACCATCGCCACTTGAACTTTCTTCGTATTCCTTTCCGTTTATTTCGATCTTTAAAGTCGCCATCGGTTTCAGACCGTGAGCCAGATTTACAAAATAACTCTTCAGCTTGACCTTCTCGCCTATCGCCCCGTGTTTCAAGACATCCGATACAATATACGGCAAATCCTCCTGAGTCACCAATTCTTTCTTGTCCCCCAGTTCAATGATTCGCTCCGTCACCTTGCGCATGGCATCTTCATCGAGCTCCAGTCCCAGATCTTCGAGGTTCTTACGGATATTTGCCTTTCCACTTGTTTTTCCTAAAGCATACTCACGCTTACGTCCGAAACGTTCGGGAAGTAAATCATTACAATACAAATTATTCTTATTATCGCCGTCGGCGTGAACGCCTGCAACTTGTGTAAAGACATTCTCTCCCACAATCGGCTTATTGGCAGGAATTACAATACCGGAATAGGATTCTACTACCCGACTGACATCATTCAGGCGGCTTTCGTCAATATTGGTCATTGCATTGAAATGATCTTTCAGAATAGCCTGCACACTGGAAAGGGGCGCATTACCGGCCCGTTCGCCAAGTCCGTTGATCGTAGTATGCAGTCCTCTGACACCACTCAACACGGCAGCCAGCACATTACTTACCGCCAGATCATAGTCATTATGCGCGTGAAAATCAAAATGAGTATTCGGATAACGCTTCTTCATCTTCCGCATATATTCTATCACCTGCAGCGGGTTCAGGATTCCCAATGTATCGGGCAACATATAACGTCTGATGCTTGTCTGCTTCAAGCCATCCATCAACTGAAACACATATTCGGGAGAATCCTTCATTCCGTTACTCCAGTCTTCCAGATATACATTCACTCCGATATCCTGTTCATCCGCGTAATGTACTACGTTGATAATATCTGTGATATGTTCTTCGGGAGTCTTTTTCAATTGTTGGGTACAATGTTTCAATGACCCCTTACAAAGAAGATTGATGACACGACACCCGGTACGTTGTATCCAGTCCACCGAAGTATGACCGTCCACAAATCCCAGCACTTCCACTTTCTGAAGCAGATTGCGGCGGGCTGCCCAATCACAAATCATCTTCACGGCTTCAAACTCACCTTCCGATACACGTGCTGAAGCAACCTCTACCCGGTCTACCTTCAAATCCTCCAATAGTAAACGGGCAATCATTAGTTTCTCATGGGGCACAAAAGATACTCCGCTGGTTTGTTCACCGTCACGGAGCGTTGTGTCCATGATCTCTATTTTGACGCCTTGTTTTCCCATTCTTCTATTTTATTTTTATTGCTTAGCAAGAAGTCTATGTCATCCAGTCCGTTCATCAGACAAAGTTTCTTATAAGCGTTGATTTCAAAATGTTCACTCTTACCCGTTGCTTTATTAGTGATGGTCTGTTCGGGAAGGTTCACTTCCACTTCCATCTTCGGATCGGCAAAGATCGAGTCAAAGAGTTCCTGCAAAAATCCTTCAGTAACAACTACCGGAAGTACGAAGTTGTTCAGCTCATTATTTTTGTGAATATCGGCAAAAAGAAGCTCGATACTACCACACGGAAACCATATCCGGCAATCGCCCAGGCTGCGTGTTCGCGGCTGGAACCCGAACCGAAGTTCTTTCCTGCCACCAATATCTGTCCGCTATATGTAGGATCGTTCAGCACGAAATCCTTGTTCAACGAACCGTCGGCATTATAACGCCAGTCACGAAACAGGTTATCACCGAAAAACTTCTCTTCACGAGTCGTTGCTTTCAGAAAACGTGCCGGAATAATCTGGTCAGTATCTACATTCTCTAAAGGAAGGGGTACACAAGTACTTGTTATTATATTAAATTTTGTCTTAGCCATCTTTCTGTTTACAATTTAAATATTTACAAATTACGATTGAAATTACATCAGTTCACGCGGGTCGGTAATCACTCCTGTCACCGCAGCGGCAGCAGCAACCAACGGGCTGGCCAGTAAAGTACGGGCTCCCGGTCCCTGACGACCTTCAAAGTTACGATTGCTGGTCGATACTGAATATTTTCCTGCAGGAATCTTGTCATCATTCATCGCAAGGCATGCTGAACATCCCGGCTGACGGATTGCAAATCCCGCTTCAGTCAATATCTTGTCAATTCCTTCCTTACGAATCTGGGCATCAACCATCCATGATCCCGGAACCAGCCATGCGATTACATTATCCGCTTTCCTGCGTCCCTTCACCAGGGAAGCGAATGCGCGGAAGTCCTCAATACGTCCATTGGTACAAGCACCCAGGAATACGTAATCAATCTTTTTACCCAGTAACGATTCACCCGGCTGGAATCCCATATATTCCATCGATTTTTTGAAAGAAACCTGTGCAGCCTCTCCCATTCCTTCCGTAGTAGGAATGTTTTGCGTAATTCCCATTCCCATACCCGGATTGGTTCCGTACGTAATCATCGGCTCGATATCCGCTGCATCAAAACGGACTTCCTGATCGAATACGGCGTCATCATCGCTCTTCAGCGTTTTCCAGTATTCCATAGCCTGATCCCATGCTTCCCCTTGCGGAGCATTCTCACGTCCTTTGATATATTCGAAAGTCACTTCATCCGGAGCAACCATACCACCACGTGCTCCCATTTCAATAGACAGATTACAAAGAGTAAGACGTCCTTCCATAGTCAGATTGCGGATGGCCGAACCTGCATATTCCACAAAGTAACCGGTAGCTCCGCTGGTAGTCATCTTAGACATCATGTACAGAGCGACATCTTTCGCAGTCACTCCTTTACCCAGTTCGCCATCTACGGTAATACGCATTGTTTTCGGTCTTGACTGAAGGATACATTGTGAAGCCAGTACCATTTCCACTTCACTGGTACCGATGCCGAAAGCGATAGCTCCCATTGCACCATGAGGTAGAAGTATGCGAGTCACCGCAAACAATCGTCATGCCCGGCAGTGTCAGTGCACGTTCCGGACCTACCACATGGATAATTCCGTTTTTAGGATGCATCATACCGAAATGTGTCAGACCGAAATCTTTCGCATTTTTCGTCAGTGTATCCACCTGAGTCTTGGAGATCGGGTCTTCAATCGGTTTATCCTGGTCATGTGTCGGAGTATTGTGGTCGGGCATACAGAATACCTTTTCCGGACGTAATACCTTGATGCCACGCTCACGCAATCCGGCAAAAGCCTGCGGACTGGTCACTTCATGACAATATAAACGATCAATATAAAGTTGTGTCGGTCCATCTTCCACCGTAGTCACCACGTGGGCATCCCATATTTTATCAAATAATGTATTCATCTGTTATATCTATTTTTACTATGAATGATTTATAATTAATGCGGGGTACGTATTTCAGTACCACTTTCGCTATTCCTTTATGCCTTGAATTTGTTAATACAGTCAATATAAGCTTCTACCGATGCGGCTATAATATCCGTATTTGCTCCGAAGCCATAATAAATCTGATTATCATATTCCACCTGCATATGAACCTTACCTACATCATCACTTCCCTTGCTAATAGCCTGAATAGTGAATTCTTTCAATGTCATGTGACGGTCTACGATCTTCTTCAGAGCCTTGATGGCAGCATCCACCGGACCATTACCACTCGCACAAGCTTCAAACTTCTCACCGGAAATATTCAGTCCCAGACTGGCAACTGAACGGACACCGACACCACTTGTCACCTGCAAATACTCCAACTTAATACGATGATTCTGGCTGCGGTCTGCTCCTGCCAATACCAATACATCATCATCATTGATATCTTTTTTCTTATCGGCCAGTTTCAGGAACTCCTCATATACCTTATCCAGTTTTTCCTGATCCAGGTTAACTCCCAACAACGACAGGCGATTCTTCAATGCCGCACGTCCGCTACGGGCAGTCAGTACAATAGAGTTATCATCGATGCCTACATCATGCGGATCGATAATCTCGTAAGTTTCTACATTCTTCAACACACCATCCTGATGGATACCCGATGAATGGGCAAAAGCATTGCGACCTACGATTGCTTTATTCGGCTGGACAGGCATATTCATCAGGCTGGATACCATACGGCTGGTCGGATAAATCTTCTGTGTATTGATATTGGTCTGAATATCGATCTCATGATGACTCTTGATAATCATTGCGATTTCTTCAAGAGCGGTATTTCCAGCACGTTCGCCGATACCGTTAATGGTCACCTCTACCTGACGGGCTCCATTCAGAACACCAGCAATCGTATTTGCTGTTGCCATTCCCAAATCGTTATGACAGTGAGTAGAAAGAATCGCGTTATCAATGCCGTCTACATGATCTATCAAATATTTAATCTTTTGCACCATATTCGGAAGGCAGACAGTAACCCGTCGTATCCGGTATATTCACCACTGTGGCTCCCGCTTTGATAACCGCTTCTACCACACGTGCCAGATATTCATTGTCCGTACGCCCTGCATCCTCTGCATAAAATTCCACATCATCCACAAAACGACGTGCATACTTCACTGCTGCTACCGCGCGTTCGATAATCTCTTCCCGATTGGAGTTGAATTTATATTTAATATGAGAGTCAGAAGTACCGATACCTGTATGGATGCGTTTATGCTTGGCAAATTTCAAAGCGTCTACCGCTACATCAATATCCTTCTGAACAGCACGGGTCAAAGCACAAATAGTAGGCCAAGTCACCGCTTTAGAAATTTCAATCACAGAATTAAAATCTCCCGGGCTGGAGATGGGGAAGCCGGCTTCAATTACATCGACCCCCAAAAGCTTCGAGTGCCTTCGCTACCTGAATCTTCTCCACTGTGTTCAACTGGCATCCCGGAACCTGTTCACCATCCCGAAGGGTGGTATCAAAAATAAATAACCTATTGTCCATCTTCTATCATTTTATGTTATTATTGGCTCAAAAAAAAACAACCTTTCACACTTGGAAGTGAGAAAGGCTTTCGTATATTTTCAGTATACACATTTACGCGCAGCACTCACTTCCACTAACCTTTGATAGTAGAATAATAATACCGCATAGTAGAATATGTATAAACATCTGATTCATTTTTTGTCTCTTTTTATAGTTTGACGGTGCAAAGGTATGGATTATTTCTGTACTACCAAATAATACGTTACTTTTTTATCGAAAATAATTTCATTTCATAAGTTAAAGTCGGTTATTAGCAGAAAAGTATCACTAATAAAGCTCCGTATTTCATCAAACAGAAAAAGGGGGCATAGTGCGGACACACTATACCCCCTTTTTAATTTATCGTTCTAAATCAATAGATTACTTTTTATCACAGCATTCCTTCTTTTCTGTGCAATCAGCTTTCTTATCACAAGCAGTAGCACAAGAGTCTTTAGCCTGGCAGCAAGAGTCAGTTGCTTCAACAGCAACAGCTTCTACAGTTTCAACTGTTGCTTCTTCACCTTCAGAAGCGGCAGCGTTATTAGCTTTGTTACCAGAACAAGAGATCACAGCGAAAGAAAATGTTACTGCTACAGCAGCCAAAAAAAAAGTTTTGTTTTCATACCTTTTAATTTGCTTTAAACGTTTAATAAAATAATTGTCGTCGGCAAATATAGCAATTTTTTCCTAAACTGCCAAAACAAAAGAAATCCCCACCAATCAAAGATGACTGGCGGGGACTCTCTAAAAATGGCGGCTACCTACTCTCCCACTGTTACGCAGTACCATCGGCGTGACGAGGCTTAACTTCTCTGTTCGGAATGGGAAGAGGTGGAACCCTCGTGCTATAACCACCTGAATTTCTTTAATTCAATGGAAAATGTTAATGATGACATGATGAAAACATGATAAAATGAAAGACATTTGACAAGCTAAACGTATATACCTGTCAACCGGTAAACATGTCCGCAAAAGAAAGTGAACGGGCAATTAGTAATGCTCGGCTGTGATGTTACCACCTTTACACCTGCATCCTATCAACGTCATCGTCTTTGACGACCCTAAGAAATCTAATCTTGTGGCTGGCTTGCGTACTTAGATGCTTTCAGCACTTATCCTTTCCAGACTTAGATACTCAGCTATGCCCCTGGCGGAACAACTGATAAACCAGCGGTCTGTCCAACACGGTCCTCTCGTACTAGTGTCAGAGCCACGCAAATTTCATACGCCCACGATAGATAGAGACCGAACTGTCTCACGACGTTCTGAACCCAGCTCGCGTGCCACTTTAATGGGCGAACAGCCCAACCCTTGGGACCTTCTCCAGCCCCAGGATGTGACGAGCCGACATCGAGGTGCCAAACCCCTCCGTCGATATGAGCTCTTGGGAGGGATCAGCCTGTTATCCCCGGAGTACCTTTTATCCTTTGAGCGATGTCCCTTCCATGCGGAAACACCGGATCACTATGCTCTAGTTTCCTACCTGATCGACTTGTATGTCTCCCAGTCAAGCGCCCTTATGCCATTACACTCTACGGACGGTTACCAATCGTCCTGAGGGCACCTTTAGAAGCCTCCGTTACACTTTTGGAGGCGACCACCCCAGTCAAACTACCCACCAAACAGTGTCCTTACAACGGGTTAGAACTCAAATAATCAAAGGGCCGTATTTCAACAGCGACTCCACACAAACTGGCGTCTGCGCTTCAAAGTCTCCGGCCTATCCTACACATCAATTACCCAAATTCAATGTTAAGCTATAGTAAAGGTTCACGGGGTCTTTTCGTCCCATCGCGGGTAATCGGCATCTTCACCGATACTACAATTTCACTGAGCTCACGGTTGAGACAGTGTCCAGATCATTACACCATTCGTGCAGGTCGGAACTTACCCGACAAGGAATTTCGCTACCTTAGGACCGTTATAGTTACGGCCGCCGTTTACTGGGGCTTCAATTCAATGCTTCTCTTGCGATGACATCTCCTCTTAACCTTCCAGCACCGGGCAGGTGTCAGGCTGTATACGTGATCTTTCAATTTGGCACAGCCCTGTGTTTTTGTTAAACAGTTGCCTGGACCTATTCTCTGCGCCCAACTCTCGTTGGGACCCTTTATCCCGAAGTTACAGGGTCAATTTGCCTAGTTCCTTAACCGTGAATCACTCAAGCGCCTTAGTATATTCAACCCGACTACGTGTGTCCGTTTGCGGTACGGGTACCTCAAGGATTAAGTTTAGCGGATTTTCTCGGGAGTATGTTTACACGCACTATTACCGTTTCCCGAAGGAATTGGTATACTATCAGGTTCGACTCTCGTGGTGGATTTGCCTGCCACAATCAACATCTACACCCTTCAACGGACTATTCCGTCAGTCCGCGGCGTTGTCACGACTCCGTCTCCACGTCACTCCTTAAGGTAGTACAGGAATATTAACCTGTTCTGCCATCGGCCTCACCGTTCGGCTGAGCCTTAGGACCCGACTAACCCTGATCCGATTAGCGTTGATCAGGAAACCTTAGTCTTTCGGCGAGGGGGGTTCTCACCCCCTTTATCGTTACTTATACCTACATTTGCTTTTCCACACGCTCCAGCAAAGCTCACGCTTCACCTTCGACGCGGAGTGGAATGCTCCCCTACCGATCATTAATGATCCCATAGCTTCGGTAAAATACTTAATGCCCGATTATTATCCACGCCAAACTCCTCGACTAGTGAGCTGTTACGCACTCTTTAAATGAATGGCTGCTTCCAAGCCAACATCCTAGCTGTCTTAGCAATCTGACTTCGTTAGTTCAACTTAGTATCTATTTGGGGACCTTAGCTGATGGTCCGGATTCTTCTCCTTTAGGACATGGACCTTAGCACCCATGCCCTCACTCCTGTGATAGAACTAATGCGCATTCGGAGTTTATCAAGACTTGATAGGCGGTGAAGCCCTCGCATCTTATCAGTCGCTCTACCTCACATTAGTAACTCACAAGGCTGCACCTAAATGCATTTCGGGGGAGTACGAGCTATCTCCAAGTTTGATTAGCCTTTCACCCCCACCCTCAGCTCATCCGGAAGCTTTTCAACGCTTATCGGTTCGGTCCTCCAGTTAGTGTTACCTAACCTTCAACCTGGCCAAGGGTAGATCACTTGGTTTCGCGTCTACTCCTTCCGACTTATCGCCCTGTTCAGACTCGCTTTCGCTTCGGCTACGGATCTCCAGATCCTTAACCTTGCCGGAAAAAGTAACTCGTAGGTTCATTATGCAAAAGGCACGCCGTCACAGCACAAGCTGCTCCGACCGCTTGTAGGCGCATGGTTTCAGGGACTATTTCACTCTTCTATTCGAAGTGCTTTTCACCTTTCCTTCACAGTACTGGTTCGCTATCGGTCTCTCGGGAGTATTTAGCCTTACCGGATGGTCCCGGCTGGTTCACGCAAGATTCCTCGTGTCCCGCGCTACTCAGGATACCACTACGCTTCGTTCAGCTTCGAATACCGGACTATCACCGTCTATGGTTTCATTTTCCAAAGAATTCTTCTCACTGAATGTCTTGCGACAACGTGGTCCTACAACCCCAATATTGCCGTAACAACATTGGTTTGGGCTAATCCCCGTTCGCTCGCCACTACTTGGGGAATCATTATTATTTTCTTTTCCTACAGGTACTAAGATGTTTCAGTTCCCTGCGTTAGCCTCCTGCCAAGCAGGATGACATTCCTTCAGAATGTCGGGTTGTCCCATTCGGAAATCTTCGGATCAAAGGTTATTTGCACCTACCCGAAGCTTATCGCAGCTTATCACGTCCTTCATCGCCTCCGAGAGCCAAGGCATCCGCCATGCGCCCTTGCTTACTTTCTTTCAAACTGACTTTTAAGCTCCGGTAAAACTATCCATTACTGAAATGGGAAATATCGGAGAGAGTACGGTTTGATATATACTTTTAGCTCTTTACTTTTATTTTACTTTTTGTACATCATGTCAAAGATCGTTTCCCATTGCTGGGAGATGGTGGAGAATAACGGATTCGAACCGATGACCCTCTGCGTGCAAGGCAGATGCTCTAGCCAGCCTGGCTGAGCTAATCCCCCAAGAGTAATTGAACATTCCAATAATGTTTGGCAACGACAATTTTTGTTCGAGTAGTCCCAGGCAGAGTTGAACTGCCGACCTCTACATTATCAGTGTAGCGCTCTAACCAACTGAGCTATAGGACTAGTTCAACCTTGTCTACCTGATGTTAGACTCGGCTTCTTTTTTCTCTCTTGTTTATCTCTATCTATACTTCTATAGATGGTTGATCTATATATTATAAATAAACAAGTACCAGTAGTACAATCTGAACAGAACCCGGTTCAATATTCCCCTAAAGGAAATGAACCATGAAGTCATTGTAACGACATCGCTCCAGAAAGGAGGTGTTCCAGCCGCACCTTCCGGTACGGCTACCTTGTTACGACTTAGCCCCAATTACCAGTTTTACCCTAGGACGCTCCTTGCGGTTACGTACTTCAGGTACCCCCGGCTTTCATGGCTTGACGGGCGGTGTGTACAAGGCCCGGGAACGTATTCACCGCGCCATGGCTGATGCGCGATTACTAGCGAATCCAGCTTCACGAAGTCGGGTTGCAGACTTCGATCCGAACTGAGAGAGGTTTTTGGGATTGGCATCCTGTCACCAGGTAGCTGCCTTCTGTACCCCCCCCATTGTAACACGTGTGTAGCCCCGGACGTAAGGGCCGTGCTGATTTGACGTCATCCCCACCTTCCTCACATCTTACGACGGCAGTCTCTCTAGAGTCCTCAGCATGACCTGTTAGTAACTAAAGATAAGGGTTGCGCTCGTTATGGCACTTAAGCCGACACCTCACGGCACGAGCTGACGACAACCATGCAGCACCTTCACAAATTGCCTTACGGCTATACTGTTTCCAATATATTCAAATGCAATTTAAGCCCGGGTAAGGTTCCTCGCGTATCATCGAATTAAACCACATGTTCCTCCGCTTGTGCGGGCCCCCCGTCAATTCCTTTGAGTTTCACCGTTGCCGGCGTACTCCCCAGGTGGAATACTTAATGCTTTCGCTTGGCCGCTTTTACTGTATATCGCAAACAGCGAGTATTCATCGTTTACTGTGTGGACTACCAGGGTATCTAATCCTGTTTGATACCCACACTTTCGAGCATCAGTGTCAGTTGCAGTCCAGTGAGCTGCCTTCGCAATCGGAGTTCTTCGTGATATCTAAGCATTTCACCGCTACACCACGAATTCCGCCCACCTCTACTGTACTCAAGACTGCCAGTATCAACTGCAATTTTACGGTTGAGCCGCAAACTTTCACAACTGACTTAACAATGTCCACCTACGCTCCCTTTAAACCCAATAAATCCGGATAACGCTCGGATCCTCCGTATTACCGCGGCTGCTGGCACGGAGTTAGCCGATCCTTATTCATATGGTACATACAAAAAATTCCACACGTGGAAAACTTTATTCCCATATAAAAAGAAGTTTACAACCCATAGGGCAGTCATCCTTCACGCTACTTGGCTGGTTCAGGCCTGCGCCCCATTGACCAATATTCCTCACTGCTGCCCTCCCGTAGGAGTTTGGACCGTGTCTCAGTTCCAATGTGGGGGACCTTCCTCTCAGAACCCCTATCCATCGAAGGTTTGGTGAGCCGTTACCTCACCAACTGCCTAATGGAACGCATCCCCATCGATAACCGAAATTCTTTAATAACAAGACCATGCGGTCTGAATTATACCATCGGGTATTAATCTTTCTTTCGAAAGGCTATCCCCGAGTTATCGGCAGGTTGGATACGTGTTACTCACCCGTGCGCCGGTCGCCAGCTTTGGTTTGCAAGATCCTGCTGCCCCCCCTCGACTTGCATGTGTTAAGCCTGTAGCTAGCGTTCATCCTGAGCCAGGATCAAACTCTTCATTGTAAAAGTATTTTTAATCAGCATTGCTGCTGGTTTTTGCTCTGTTCAGGATGCCGTACAATTTATTGACTTCATTCTAATACCTTTATATCTCATGCATATTATATATATATATAACAGACAAGTATTGACGGTTCTATTTTTTTCTTGTACTACTTGTATTGTTTATCAATATTTCAAAGAACTTTGCTTTCGTTTTTAAAAGCGGGTGCAAAGGTAAGAGGCTTTATTTTTAACTACCAAACTTTCGGAAGTTTTTTTCGCTTTTCTTTTTCTCTCGTTTCTCAGACTCTCTTAGCGAAAAAGGGGAAAGGAGGTAAAGAAGACAAAAACAAAACAACTTTTCTTTGCGAATCGGACTGCAAAGATAAGAACTTTTAGCTTTATCTTCCAAACTTTATCGGAAGTTTTTTTGTTCTTATGGTCAAGCAGTACTGCGCTTTTACACTAAGTCATTTTCAACAAGGCTTTCTTCTCTCGGAAAGCGGGTGCAAAAGTACTCCCTTTTCAAATATGCTCCAAACTTAAATCACTCTTTTTTTGATATTTTTGAGGAGAAGCTAAAGCGTTGAGTTATAAGGATGTTGTAGAACATGTTTTTCTCGGATACAGGAGGAAAGGCGGAAAGGGGTACACCTTATTATATTCACACGCGCGTTAGGTGAGTGAGCGCGGGCATATACATCAGGGAAATGAAGAGGAAATAGGGGGAAGAACAGAGGAAAGACAAAGGAAACACAGACTGGGAATCCAAAGAAAAGGAAAAAAAAGATGGAGGAAAAGGGAGAAAAGAGGATGGAGTAAAAGGAAATATCTGATTACTGAAATAGTCTGTTATATAAAACACAGGATGAGATAACGGAGGTTACATACAGTAGAAAGGAGGGTAGATACAGTAAAGGGGAGCCCTGGAAGTTGAAAGCATCTGTCATGAGTAGTCACACTGCTTGTTGCATGTCTCTAAAATGCTTTTCCCATTTTTCCGTTGAACCCTTGAAAATACAGATAGTATAAATATGTGCAATAATTATTTTTTTTTTCAGTTTCAAAAGTATTATGCTGTCTTGTAAAGATATGAATTATTTCTTAAACTACAAATAACCCTGTTGCATGTTTTAAAATTAAAAATATGAATCAGTAGTTGAATCAAAATTATACTGAAATGATTCAAATCAGTTAAGGCATGAACACAAACTCTATAACATTACCGATAGCACTATATACATCTAGATATCAATTGCTTATAGTTTCCTGTTATTTCCTTAAATGGAAACTGTCGTTTCCCGGTGAGGGAACGGGCGTTCCTTTTAATGGAAACGACAGTTCCTTTTAAAAGGGAACGGACGTTTCCTCCGAGGAAACTAACGCTTGCTGCGGGAATACACAATTATAAGTAGCAAAGATATATAATATTAAGCAGCATCTACACAATATAAATAGCAACTACATGATATAAGCAGGAGACTTTCCAAAACAACGACCGGTGAGATTTACCTGAAAGCACGATTGTAAATGCGAACGGTATCGCACCAGATGGAAAAGCTGTCATTACTAAAAATGAAAGTGACATCTGTGCTTGGTAACGGAAGGGATGGTACTTTATATTACTATGGGAGAAGTTTGAACGGACAACTGCAGGAACCTGACATACAACAGTACATACAGGAACACAATCGCAGCGGTCATCTCAATTAACCCGATCCTGAAGGAAGAAAACCGCTGTTTAAGGAAGCATTAAATCATTTACAGGTCAAGAATGAATGAGTTATCAGCTATTAAAGGCTGATTTCTCAATTATTAATGACTGGGATATCAATCGTTAATAGTTGACATTTCAGACGTTAACATCCTATGAATCAAAAGGTAATATCAAACAAATGACGGACAATGATATATGGAAGAGTGAGAGCAAACACTTGCTATCATAACTGCTACCACAGTTGCTGCCATACCTGAAACTAAGATGAATAAAGGCATACAGACAATCTGTTAGGGCATGAGAGCAAAAACGGTGTATAATTAGTGTTGGCTAAATCCCCCTAAGTTCAAGTTATAAATGCGACAGTTTAGTTTGAATCTAGTATAGACATATTATTTTAGAAAGAAGCCGATGAAAAAAACTCTTCATCTTGCTTCTCCCTTGGGACAAAGTTTCTATGCTAAGTTCAATTTATCAATGCAATCTGACAGATTCTAGTATTAATTTGAGGGCTTGCAGCATACATGGTAGCATCTGTCTTAGTAATCCTCCTCCTTATTAATCTTATATACCAAAATGTTTGCTATCGTTTTTATTTCTTCTAACTGAGGTCATACTAGCAATAGTTTCTAACTGAGATAATACTAACCATAGCTGATAACTGAGATAATACTAACCATAGCTGATAACTGATAAAACCCTAGCATACCAAAAGAACTGTATAACAACAAGTTACCACATATATAGCACTATACAGCGCTACAGACAAATAGAAATCATGAAATCCAACCCCGACCATCAAAGCTATCGTACGACAAATTATAAACAAAAGTTCCAAAATCAGCGCCATCCGTTGCTTTCCCAACAAATTGGGAACAGAAATGAATGAAAGACTAAGAAACCAAGCCATCAACACAGGCAAAAAGCAACTGCATATATCCGGCTGACTCTTCCCAGTCATCACCCAAAAAACAGCTTCACAGCCGGAGGAATCAAAAAAGAAGGCAAAAATAATGGCAGGAAGTAACCACCGAAATATTTTACTCAAGAGATTTCTAAAAAGACTAGATACAGAAAGCTTCTGTTTGATGTATGAGGTCAGCTCGCCCGAAATTACCTGCTCTAATGACGATGCCCATAACTTTACCGGAGCGACTCCGAGTGTCAGAGCCATTGAAAGAAAACCTATCTTTTCCATACTGAAATACCCTGCCAACACCAATATGGGCAAACTGACCGACAAAGCATTCACTAATGAAAGGGGGAGCATGAAATAAGGAAAATGCCTGAACCGATAAGCCATCTCCCATATCTCCCGCCAATGGATATAATAGATGCCGCTATATAATCTCTTTTGAGTGATACAACTGCCAATGCCGACCAGATATCCTATGATATCAGCCCAAAGCAGTCCATTCACACACGGATGGATATAACCTAAAAGTGCTTTCAGGCTGTTGGCAGACAAACTCTGTACTATACCATAGCGAGCTATCAGTGAAAGTCGACTATTAAAGTTAAACCAATAGGAACATGACGCAGATAATGCAGACACGAAAATATACAGAGGCAGTAACCGGATATGCTCAAAAAACAAGAAAGGCGATAATATCAAAACACGTACAGCAATATTTATCATGCAACAAAGTTGGAAAGCAGTCGTCGCCTCTCTCCTTGTTTTACCCAATAAAATAACCAGTTCATATCGCCCGTTGGCTAAAAGAGTCAATAAGGCTGCGAGTTGAAGAAAGAAAGAGAAACGTCCCAAATCTTCAACAGAGTATAGGCGCGCCAGTAAAACAAATATCAGTAAAGTAAGCAACTGTGAGAATACATTGGCAGAAAGTAGCCGAATACTGTTACTATAGAAAGAAGATGCCGGTCGATATATCATGTTCTATTCATCTCTAGATCAAGTTCAATGTGGTACATTTCACTCTATTTTACGGAAAAAGCACTTTTGCCCTTCACCCATTTTTTTCGGGAGAATAAAGCACGTAAACAGCCTTGCCTACCACATTCCTGAATGGAACCAATCCGATAAACCGGCTATCTACAGAATTCCCACGGGCATCTCCCATTACAAAACAGCCATTAAGACTTTCATCGCTATCATTCTTTGGGATTATCAGTGGTCCATAATTCAGAGTAGTCCATGTCCCTTTCTTATCTTTCGGAAAGTCTATATCGGCTTCTTTGTATGAGAAGCACCTCTTTCCTTTTTTCTTCTGTCCGGATACCATTAATATAGACGATACCTCCCAAGATACATAACGTATCTCCCGGCAAACCAATGACACGCTTCACCAGCAACAGGTCTCTATTCGCCGGATGCCGGAAAATAATAACATCCATACGTTCCGGTTGCCGGAAAGCCTTACAGCGCCGGTAGCCCCAGTCCCTTGTCTGATCGCTCGACCAGACCGAAAGGAATCAGACAAGCTAAATTAAGTAAAGGGATTTCACTCCACCGGCATGGAACGACTGCGCCATAAGTATACTTCTCATACCAAATCCAGTCACGAGATAATAGAGTGGGATACATACTGGCAGTAGGAATATACGCCCACTCTCCCACAAACAGCCTCACCACTGCGGGAAGCAAACACAGGAAAAATCAATATATAGTACTTTTTTCTTCAAAATCATATAGATATAATTTTCCACCCTGTTCAATCCACTTCACTCTCCCGGTTTATCATCTATCCGTTCTTCAATCAAACTTTTCATTTCCTGCTTCAATGTACGGTCATTTTGCCAAATCCGACAATGATTATTAGAATACCAGCCTGCCATCACTAATAATATAAAAGACACAATAAAGCGTGATATGCTTCAGATAAGTTGCTTGCCTATGCCACCAATCAACTAAATACCATATTAATACGAAGAAAAATCCAATATTAGCCAAATAAAGATACCTGTCCGCTACGATAGTAATACGTGGCATAGGAATCAGGTGCAATACTAAAAGCAGATTCGAGAAAAAAAAAGAATGCCCCGAACATCAGAACCACGTGCCTGCGACCTATTAATAATAATACAACCAAGACCAGAAGAACAAACGGATATATCCAAAAACGGAACGGCAATGACTCACCCAACAGAATAGGAAAAGGATACATATATAACAGATGAACCGGAACAAGCAATTTTGTCAAATACTCAACAATGGAATAGCCGGAAAACGCCAGTCGGTCTATCAACGAATAAAAAACTTATCACCCGCTAAAATATCATCGGCAAAATGAGAATAAGAAGCCATCGTAAACAAAGCAAAACAGATGCTTAACATGAAGAAAGGTGTTTTCTCCATCCAATAATCTAAAGAGTTCCATTTATTACAACGCACAAAGAAATCGATAATCAATAAACAGAGTGGGAAAATGACCGCTTGTTCTTTACATAGAAAAGACAAGGAAAAAAAAAAGATTGCGCTCCATACATACCAGCCAGCCAGCTTACATTTCAGAAAGGTAACATATGAATTCAATCCCAACAAAAAGAAGAAAGCGCAAGTAAGAACTTTCGAGGCACTTATCCAGGAAACGGCTTCTACCTGTACGGGATGTATCCCCATCAACAACGCCACACCGAAAGCAATCAGATATATTTTTGCCTTATTATCTCTCCTTCTCAAAAGCAATAAACTACTAATTAAATTAAAAGCTAACAGCACACATCCTAAATGAAATAATAGATTCATTGCATGAAAATAAACAGGTTTACTCCCCAACAAGCTATATATACACGTATAAAAGAACTGATTTAAAGGCGAGTATTGCCCATAATAAGAATTGAACAGAATGTTGATAAGATTATCCTGACTGAATCCATTAAATGTATAACGAACTATATTAATATGCAAGTAAAATGAGAACAAAAATACCACCATAGGCTATTTTGTTTGACGGGTAGAAACAAATCCATCCACATAAGGAGAATCTGACTTGATTACGGCAAAAGCCTGTCTGACGAGTTTGTTTGCAACAGCAATAAGAGCCACCTTAGAAGGCTTCCCATTAGCTTTCAACCGTGTGTAACATTCTTTGCAGGTTGTATTTCCACGTAATGCCGACCAAGAGGCGACATACAGCAGCGAACGCAGACTCGCATCCCCGTTTCGGTTAATCCCACCTTTGATATGTACGGATGTTCCGGACTGTTGGTAGGTCGGGCATATCCCGATAAAACGGGAAACTTGCTTTGCATTGTTGAAATAGGAGAATCCTCCGGTAGCAACAATCAAGGCTGTAGCCAAAGTGATGCCAATCCCTTTGATAGATGTTAGTAGTTTAACCTGCCTGTCAAACTCAGATGAAGCCAAATCTGCAAGTTCAGATTCCAAAGACTCAATTTGGCTTGCCAAAAAAGAAATAGTCTTATCCAACGCTTTCATCCCGTTCTTGTCTTGGAGGGAAGCACAACGAGGGAGCTTTTCAGGTTCTTGCTCGCCGTAAGCTGTTTCTTTAACTGCCTGATAATCGTTTTTTCTGTTTCAACAGCATGACGGTTTCAGACGGCATCTTATAAACGGGAGGATTCATTTTCTCACCGTACATGGCAATCATGCAGGCATCTTTGGGGTCGGTCTTGGTGACGGTCATCATCATGCGTGAAAAGTGCTTGATTTGTTTGGGATTCACCATACTTGCGGCTATACCTTGCCTGTCAAGCAGATAAAGAAGCAGAGAGCCATAATTGCCGGTAGCTTCCATCACACAATGATGTTCTGTTACGGAAAGCGAGCCGATGAACTTCCTGATACCTTTTACGGTATTAGGGTAAGTTTGGGTCTGATAACCCGATACTTTCGGAAAAGCAGCTACGAAGCTGTCCTTGCTGATGTCAATTCCAATGTAAGTCATAACGTCTTTAATTTGGTTGAATACATCCTGTAACCTATCGTCGCCAACACGGGATCACAAGTCCCAACGAACTATCCAGATTTCAGATGTAAAGGTATGGGGACTGAACGTTAAACCCGGTTTCATAAACCAACTATTAATCGGTCTTTGTCCATACCTATATCAAAGGTATAAATTATCGAATTATTAACCAACGTACAAATGTACGACTATTAAGCACTTGCCATTGGTCGTCCCATGAATAAAGAAAATCATGCCCCAAAACCGGATAAAAAACAATAAATGTAACGACTATCAAAATAGTTTGCAGAAGGTAGAACAGTTTATTATCTGTCACAATACTTGTTTTCATATGATTGATAGAAATATCTAGCATATTGTTTTATTTCTTTACTAACTGGTATGGAGTTCACTATTTGATAATCCGCATTTACAACACATAAATAAGGAACAAACTCATTGTCATATATGGTCAGATGCTCTTTTCCGAGTTCAAAGACAGAAAATGAAAAAGATTCTTCAAAACTAAATACTCCCGAATCTGTTTCGATAAAACATCTGTAAACAATAGAATATGATTCTCATGCATTTTACTCTGAACATTAGATAAGAGATCTATTTGTTCGGTAACACAAGATGGACAGCTAAACTGAGAAAATCGGAACAAAATATCATTCTTGCTTACCACATCATGCAGAAAGATGCTCTCTTTTCTTTTAGCCGTACTTAAATTAACCTCGGAAAGTGGTATGTTTTCCAAAAATTCCCCACTCAGTTTCAGATAATCCAAAAGGCTGACAAATTCAATTCTACTACTTTCTTTATTTTTGAAAAAAACTTCTGGTTTCCAATAAGGTTTTCGCACCTTCTTCCTTTTCTTTCCGCCATTTGCCAAGATACAGAAAAAGAAAGATATTCTCTAAAAGAAATACAGAGGCAGTTACAACAATTACTATTCGTCTTATATTATGAGATTCCATATTTACTATTATTAAGTACAGATGTTCACCGAAAATTCAATGAACATCTGTCACTTCTTTTACTATTTCTTTACTTTGTAAAAAATAAGAATCGGATTCGCATCTTCGCTGGTCTTGTCAAGCAAACCACGAATAAGTTTAAGCGCTTCATCTGCTTGCTGCTGCGAAAGATGCATTCTCTTTAAATAATCAGGATCACTATACAAACTGTTATAATAATCCAATTTGTTTGGATCGAAAGTACTGATCACCTGGTCATCCGTTTGCCAAAGATGCCGTGGATTTAAATCTAAATAACTTACGTCATCATTCAAATCATAAGTACATACGAACGTTTTTTTGATCCCTGTCATAAAAAGCCATAACGAGGTTGTCCCCGATAATCAAATCTCAAAAAAACAAAATGGTCAAACACAGCTAAGTTATCTAAAAGAATATAGCCATTCTTTATCATGTCTATGCCAACCGTAGGCCATTCAACTCGTCCATCATTTGCCCGCTCTCTAAATTCGTCCGGCATAGTGTGCTTTCCGCAATCCGCTATAAAAGCCGTTTCAAGCTTGTTATCTCCCACTTACATATATTGTATCTCCAAGCAAGTTCGGATAAAAATAAAGCTCACCTTTCGCTTTTCTTAATACTGGATGGCAAGAAACTCCATGCTCCGCAGACGGCATATACACGCCTTCCACTTTGTGTGAGGAGTCTAGAGAAATCAAATTATATAATAAACCAACTCCAGAATTTATACCGGAAAGAAAAAGCCGATTATCTACATACTCTATTTCAACGGCATAATAACCCGGAGAAGGGAAGGATTCCATAAAATCCCCATTTACACGGTATACCACAATCTTATCATTGGCACGCGAATAAACATAGACTAATCCGTTTTCCTTATCCAATGTAAAACTAGTTAATTCTACAAAGTCTTCCGGTCCGTCTCCTCTATGACCTATTTTATTTTTTTTTAGATTACCTTGAAAATCAAAGCAATAAACTGATTCTCCTTTTCTATCATTTACATAGATCAAATCTCCATCGACTTCTACTTTCTTTATTTCACTTAGCAGAACAGTCCGCACTTGTCTCCAAAGGTACTACTGTTGCCGATTCACAATAGTCAGAAAGTATCAATAAATCTTCCGCACCCGGCGAATCTATGTTAAAAACCTCTGCCACACCACTAGCAATTTTAGTAGATGACACGCATCCTGTGACTCCCAATAGGAGCAAAACAAGACTACACAAAAATACTGTACTTTTCATTTTGACTAATTAACAGCAGTAGTATGACCATTTGAAGTTCCACCGCCATTTGAAGTTCCACCACCATTCAGAAACACTCCCTCCTTACGCCAAAAATCTGCGCAATACATTTGCTCACATTCACGATAATTTCCAGATACCAAACAAAGTATTTCAGCGTTTTTAACTGTAATATCAATATCCCCTTTACCATTTGCCTTGAACGGAATTATTCCTACCCAAATAGTCGCATTCGCTTCTACCGTTCCACTAATAGAACATGGACCTTTTTCTATTCCTACACCTTTAGGGTCTGAGTCACCAGCAGTTCCCCCATCCCCATTGTCCTGTCCATTATTTCCTTTATCAGCAGTAGTACTCTGAGCCAATATACTGGAATCCAAGCTGATTTCTTTTATTCCGTAATCATTCATTGCCCAATTCAAATTACAAAGCATAGCAGCAACTATCATTACCACTCCTGCAATCACAAATCTTTTAGTTTTCATCTTTCTTTTATTAATGGTTAATACTATGAATGTAGATCTATCGTCTACAATTCCGTTTATTATGTTACTCCTTATCCTTTATTATATATTCCGGTCTCTGCTTGCACTGCATAAACAACTTACCTAAATATTCCCCCATTATTCCCAGCATCAGCAAGATAGCCGCACCCAATACGGATATCAGTATAGCCAAAGATGCCCAACCGGAAACTGCTTGCCCGGCAAAACAAGCTACATAGATGACATAGATGATTTCGGCTATAGCCAAAAGAGCAAAGAAAGCGGCCAAAGCTATCGCCCAACGTAACGGACGGACACTAAAGGAAGTAATGCCGCAGAGAGCAAAGGAAAACATTTTCCGGAATGAGTATTTTGTCTTTCCGGCATAACGGGCATGCGCCTCATAGGTAATTTGTGTCTGTCGAAACCCAATCCAGGAAGTCATTCCACGCAGAAACATATATTCTTCGTGACAATTCCGTAAAATATCGACCGCCTTAGCATCAAGCAAACGAAAGTCCGCTGATCCTTCTGATACAGGAATATCGGCTAATGAATTCATGATGCGATAAAATAAACCGGATGTTGCATTCTTGAACCAACCACACTTTCTGTCATTCTTTCGAACAGTATTCACTATGTCATAACCTTCAGACCAAAGAGCCAACATCTCAGGAATCAGTGCAGCCGGATGTTGCATATCCGCATCCATCGTAATGATAACCTCACCTTTTGCATGATCCAGACCGGCCTTCAATGCTTTTTGATGACCAAAATTACGAGAGAAGCTAAGCCAATGCACGTGAGAATCATATTCTGAAAGATGTGACAATAGATCTAATGTGCCATCCGTGCTCCCGTCATCGACAAATACCAGTTCATAAAGTACCGCATTCTCCCTGCATTACCTGACATAATGCTGCATAAAGTGCCACGATGCAATCTGCTTCATTGAAACAAGGTATAACAATAGAGATGTTCGCCGGATGTCTGTTCATAAGTGTTCAAAGTGTGTCATTCATTCAGCACAAAGTTAAGATAAAAGAACAAAGTACAACAGATCACTTAGTGGACAAATCCACACATTAAAGTGGACAAAATTCAAAAACATAAACAGCGTTATCCTCTATATTACAATTATTTACGATCAACACATTACAATAATATTCATTAGAAGGTGGATAAAGTAGTGGACATTCCATCAAAGCAAACGTATATAATGATCAAAATTATCTGTACCTGAAAGCCCGATTACCTTTTTTAATCGTTGTTTCTCCTTCACAATAGTGGATGGCGACAAACTTAATATATTTGCCAAAGATTTACAATCAAATCCAAGATAGACAAGATAACAAAGAACTTGCATTCGTAAAGAAAAAGGGTAGCACAATTCTTTTTAAAGGTGTTATCCGGTCACCGAATAGCCAATCAATAGTTTCTAATATATCCTCCCACTCCATATCTGTATGTACAATAGTAGGAGCAGGATTCTCTCTGAGTTGGACGAACATCAAAAAGAGCTTTTTCAAATGTCAGTATTTTCATAAGAATAGATTTTACATGCAATTATACATAAATACACACGGAAACTACCCATCCCTACACAGGCTCTTTTATCTTAACTTCTTTTTAAAGGTGAACTGTATCGTCTGAATATAAAGATATAAGGCTTTCTAAACTTGAAACAAAAAACGATGCTGCTTCAGAATATCCCGAAACAGCATCGAATCTATCTCAAACTTGCATATAGTATAGAACTATATGAAGTTATTATATTATTTTATCTTAAGGGCAAAACCTCCTCCCGGTGCCAGATTGAACTTTCAGTTTACCGTCCTTCTTTATCGGGAAGGACTCACACTTATAATCACGACCTGCCCGATGAGCATTCACACCATCTTTAAACAAAGTAGCATGATAAGATTTATCACCCAGGAAAGAACAATCGACTTCAATGTCACGTGCACTCCAATCTGTAATTCCACCTACATACCAGACATCCCTTTCCGGCGTGCTGTCACAATATACTCTCCCATTTTACCGTCAAGAACGATACTTTCATCCCATACAGTTGGTATTTCTGCGATAAATGCCGTTGATTCCGGTTCGCGCATATAGTTGCTCGGAGTATCGCACAACATATTAAAAGGAGATTCAAACACCACGTACAAGGGCTAGTTGGCGGCAACGGGTTCCCCTGACTCATCGGTTCTGAATAACAAGGATAATAGTTACCCTTGGAAGCATTTCTCATCGCCCCCTGCGTATAATCCATCGGACCGGAAACCTGACGGATGAAAGGAATCATCACATCATTACTTCACCTGATCTACTGACGGTGAACTCCATTTCATCTGCTCCAACCCATTGACTCCTTCGAAATTCAACACATTCGGATAAGTACGGTTCAATCCGGCAGGCTTATGAGTGCCGTGAAGGTCGAGAATCAGCTTGTATTTAGCACACATTTCAGCGGCACGATAGTTGAATGCAGTCATTTCCTGATCGTCACGGTCCATAAAGTCCACTTTGAAACCCTTTACTCCCATTTCGGCATAATGACGGCACACATTTTCCATATCACGTTCGAATGCATGATAACCGGCCCAAAGAATGATACCTACATTTTTGGAAGCTGCGTAATCTACCAGTTCTTTCAAGTCAATCTCCTTGACAACTTGCATCAAATCTGCCTGTAAGTTCACTGCCCATCCCTCGTCAAGTATCACATATTCGATATCGTTTGCAGAAGCGAAATCAATATATGCTTTATAAGTCGGATTATTTACTCCGGTGATAAAATCAACGCCATCCAATTCCAGTTATTCCACCAATCCCAGGCAACCTTTCCCGGTTTAATCCACGAAAGATCGGACATACGTGAAGGCGCACCTAACAGGTAGCTGAGATTGGTAGCGGCAAGGTCCTTATCGGTGGTAGTAACTACGGCTATACGCCAGGGGAAGTTTCTCGGCTTATCCACTTTGGCAATGTAGTCTTCATGCTCCTTCACCAACATCTGAAGCTGGTTGTGACCACCCTGTACCGTACGCTTCGGATAAGGAGCATGCATACTGCTCAGACGATTCGCGCCTTCCGAAGCAGAAAGATAAAGTCCCGGATAATTTTCCAGATCGGACTCTGTGATACAGACTTTCACTCCATCGCCCGCATCTACTACCAACGGCAAGAACATCAAGCGCTGTTTATTCAGTTTCGACAGTTTGTCCGTTGTATACGTATTCTCGAAAGAATTAAAAAACTGGGAGTTATAATCGCCGTCTTTACCGCTTTTTACATAAGGCACGGAGGCAGTTCATATCCGATGGAAAACAATAATCAGATACTTCCGTCACCACATGAAAAGGCTTCTTCCCCTGATTCACAAAACGGTAGGCGATACCGTCATTGTATGCACGAAACTCTACATTCCAGTCTTTTTTGAAACGCAAGGTCAGTCCATTATAATGATTTCTCAATTCGCTGGCACGGTAGAAAGGAGATGGTATCATCTCGTCCACGCTCTTCCTGGAAGTTCCGGATAATTTCGCATTTTCTCCCCAGACAGTCCCGTTATCCAACGTCATTGATATGGGAGAAGGAGTCAGAATCTGCCTGCCGTTGCATGTAATGTCGTAAGTCAGCCGGTCGCCAATGGTTATTGTCGTTTTCAGATTTCCATCAGGTGAGGCTAGTGTAAATTGCTTCTGAGCTTGCAACGAAAGCGTACACAAGACACATAATAATAAAAATGTAAGTTTTTTCATGGTTGTAACTAATATATTAGATTTCAAAATAATTATTCCGCAATAAAGCGCTTTGTCTGTACATCACGACTGTTCGTACCTATCATCACGTCAAACTCTCCCGGTTCGTAGATATATTGCAGCCCGGAGTTATAGAATTTCAGGTCATCTTCCGTAAGTACAAATTTCACTTCACGGCTTTCTCCTTTTTTCAGGAAGATACGGTCGAAACCTTTCAGCTCTTTCACCGGACGCGCTACTTCCGCATAGATATCACGCAAATATAACTGTACCGTTTCATAGCCGTCATAGTTCCCATTGTTGGTGACGGTAACGGAAGCTGTCAGGTTTCCATTTTTCGGCAAGGTTTCCGAACTGAGCTGCAGGTCGCCATATACAAAGTCGGTGTAACTCAAACCGTATCCGAAAGGATAAAGAGGTTCGTTACTCTCATCCAGATAGTTGCTGGCATACCGGTTGAAAACACGGTTGTCCGGGTCCGGACGTCCGGTATTCAGATGATTGTAGAACAAAGGAAGTTGCCCTACCGAACGAGGGAATGTAGTAGTCAGCTTACCGCACGGGACGGCTTTGCCAAACAGAACATCGGCAACGGCATCCCCTGTCTCACTACCTCCGAACCATACATTCAGAATAGAAGGAATGTGTTCGCTTTCCCAGTTCAAGATCAAAGGACGACCGGTGAACAGGAGCAGTACCACAGAGCTTACCTGTTTTCACCAATGCTTTCAATAATTCCTGCTGAGCGTCAGGGATTTCCAAATTAGTACGGGAAGGAGATTCACCACTCATTTCCGCACATTCGCCCACAGCAGCCACAATCACATCGGCACGGGCAGCCGTACGCAATGCCTCGGCCAGCAGTTGCTGATCATTACCACGTTCCAACGGACGGATGCCGACAGCTCCTTTTTCCATTTCCGCATCATAATATACATTGCTGCCTTTGGCATAAAGTATTTCAGCCTTGTCTCCTACTGCCGACCGGATTCCTTCGAGTAGTGTACCGTGTCCGGACGGAGTACAGGTCATGCTCCACATTCCCGCACATATTATTGCGTGCATCTGCCATCGGACCGATTAAGGCAATTTTCCCTTTTTCCTCCAACGGAAGCAGGTGATTCTCATTTTTCAGTAGAACAAACGTCTCTGCCGCGACCTCGCGTGCAACTGCACGGTGCTCAGGCGTATAAAGTTCTTTTTCCGCACGCAACGTATCGCAATATTTATATGGATCGGCAAACAAGCCCAGTTTATACTTAGCCTCCAGTACACGACGGCAAGCTGCATCAATCTGTGCTTCGGTGACTTTCCCCTCTTTCAGCGATTCTTCCAGCGTATTGAGAAAGCCGCAGGAAACCATGTCCATATCCGTCCCCGCCTGCAGAGCACGGACAGAGGCTTCCTTCAGAGGAGCCACTCCATGAATGGCCATTTCGGCAATGGAATTGTAGTCTGTGACCAGAAGTCCCTGAAATCCCCATTCGTCACGAAGCACGTCTGTCAACAGCCATTTATTTGCCGTAGCCGGTATGCCGTCTACTATATTAAAAGAACTCATCACACTACCGACACCAGCCTCAACCGCCGCCCGATAAGGAGCAAAATATTCGTTATACATACGCAGATGGCTCATGTCGACTGTATTATAATCCTTACCGGCTTCTGATGCTCCATAGAGGGCGAAATGTTTTACACAAAGAAAGGATTTCATCTTTTTCCCTGCATACTGTCACCTTGATAACCATGCACATAAGCCTTTGCCAGCAGTGAACCCAGATAAGGGTCCTCACCGCTTCCTTCGGCAATACGTCCCCAACGGGCATACCGGCAGATATCTACCATCGGGCTGAATGTCCAGCAAATGCCATCCGCACTGGCTTCAATGGCAGAAATCCGCGCCATCCGCTGAATAGCCAACGTATCCCAACTGCATGAGAGGGCCAACGGTATCGGGAAAATCGTTTCATAACCATGTATGACGTCCGCCCCGACTATCAAGGGAATTTTCAATCGGGTTTCTTCCACTGCCAGCCGTTTGCAGGTCATAGATTTTTTTGATTCCTTTTACATTGAAAAAGCCACCGATCTCTTCTTTGCGAATCATATCACTAAGCTCACTATTCATCACCGAGCCTGTCACCAAGTCGCCACCGGAAGGAAGGTTCAACTGTCCCAGCTTCTCACGGATCGTCATTTTACCCATCAGGTCCGTGACAAAGCGATCCATCTCCACCTCTTTTCCCCCACCAGACTCCGAACAGGAAAAGAATGTAATGCCACAAATGGCACCAAACACCAGATTTCTTATTTTCATAAGCTCTTCAAATTATTTATTTACTTTTCTGACTTTACCTTCTATACAATAACGGCAACATCGGTCAACAGAATCTATTTCGCCAAAGTTAACACTTCCTTCTAAATAATGAGACATATACCCGCAAAATAGATTATTTATTTCTGTCAACTGAATCTATATACAATAGACGGTTCAGAAAGAAAAAGCCACATTAATTCAGAGCTACAAATTTTCCATCCTTAATATAAATAGGTGTTATCACCGGATGTTCCGTCTGCGAATTCGGTGCATGATAAGAAATCATCAGCCTGCCTTTAAGATCCTTGAATACCATCGCGTGTCCGCCATCGTCACTATTTAGCGTTTCGGGCTCCTGCACCCAAGGACCAAGAACATTACCCGATGCCGAGACAGCCTGCCCGATGGCATATTTTCCATCTGTCTTTCGGAAACTGGACCATAGCATAATCAATTATCCATCATCCAGACGATAGATAAAAGGAGCATCCGTAACATTGCCCGTCACCCCGGAACTTGCAATAGAGCCTACCCAGGGAGCTTCCGAAGCCTTGAACAACAGATACGGATCACCTTCTGTCGTTTTCAGATCTTTCGCCAGCCGTTGGGCATAAATTTCACCGTCGATAGTCTCCAGCCACTCACGACAGAACAACAGCCAGGGGATTTCCTTCTTTGTCAATATACAAAGATCCATCCAGACACATCCAGCCGGAAGGGAGTAATCGCCTTGTTTACAAGTGGAGTGAAAGGGCCTTTCGGACTATCGGAAACTAGAATAGAAGTTCCCCGCTTCACTCCCGCATTACTGAAAGTAGCAAATAAATAATAACGTCCTTCATATTCATACACATCCGGTGCCCAAAAATCCTGTTGCCCCCAGAAATCAGTTTTAGCTATAAAAGAATATCCTTCGTCTTTCCACGTGGACAGGTCTTTACTTTTATAAACTCTGATTTTCAAGTTATTATTGAAATGAAGATAATACATCGAAGTTTTCTTGTCGACCAGAATAAACGGGTCCCGCAAACGCAAACTCGATACAGGAATCGTGAAACTTTCTCCCCCTACTTCATCCGGATCGGTGGAGGAAGTCTGTCCATCATCATTACTACAACTGACAATACACGCTCCCATCAATAACAAGAGCGAAAAAGAATAGAATGCTTTAACTTTTTCATATATCAATGATTATTTAATAAAATACCTATTGAAAACTGGATAAATAAATTGTTCAAGATCAATAATGAGGATTCTGCTCGATATGAGAATTTTCAATAATAACCGAAGTAGGAATCGGGAACAAAAGATTCTTCTCTGAGAAATTAGTACTATACTTCTTACCGGTTTCTACATATTTCCCCATCCGGATCAAATCTTCCCTGCGCTTTCCTTCATACCAGAACTCCCAACCTCTTTCTTTCAGAATCCAGTCTCTCAACGACTCCTTATCCGGGAAATCGGATAATTGCTTTATGATAGCGTCTCCACCATCAGCAGCCTGTTCCATTGCTGTAAACTCGATTTCATCAATCCAAAGTTCATATCCGCTTCCGGAATTTCCCAAGGCAAGGAACAGAGCACAATTTTGATCTTCCGTAGCTTTACCTGTCTGTGTGGAGAATTCCTTTACTTCGCCTGCTTTCAAAGAGATGGATTCCATGTGGCTCAATGGTCCTTCAACGCGTATTTCAAACTGAATGTCTTTCGAGGCTTTCAACTTCATCTTTATTGAATACTTACGCCCTTTTTGCAACCAAAGGTTCTGTTCGCATCTGCAAAGTCCAGAATTCCGTACCCGAAGATTCAACTTCCACATGTAAGCTGTTTCCGTTATTCAACGTGTTGTTTTTATCCACATCATACTTCCAGGCAGATCCACCGGCCTGATCGTAGTTATTCATCGAGAATATCCCTATAACATTGTCAACAAACTCTCCGTCAAAGCTCTCTTTAAAAACGGGTATTGCAGGCAGAGAGGTGCCAAAGCCAAAAGCACGTTTCCGGATATCATTAATCAGATCGACACTCCCCTGATTAGGACCATTCAGTTCATTCAATGCTTCCGCCTTAAATAACAACACTTCTGCATATCGGTCGAGTACCTTGTCATTGCCTGCCCATGTGCCTGTAGCTTCAGGATCAATCCCATATTTCAAAGGCAAAGCACCTACATCACCACTGGCCCTCAAATCAACTGTAGCACCGGACTTTGATGTATATTCGGCCTGTGCCAAAGCTCTTCGCCGGTCATTTTCATCAAACGTATCATAGAATTCCCACGGCATCCGGTGTCCGGACCATCCTTCTACGATGTTTCCATAAGGTGAAGCGTAGTCACCCGGCAAAATATTTGCATATGTATGATTACCATAATCTGCCAGTGGTTCAGCCCTCACAACAAACATCAGTTCTTTATTACCTTCGTTCTGAGCTGAAAATATACTTGCATAATCCTTCTCCAGTTCATAGTAATTCAGACCGATAATCTCATTTGCCGTTTCGAGAGCATTCTGCCACTGCTTTTCATGCATATAATATTTCAGTAAATAATGCAGGGCAGCTCCCTTTGTGATACGTCCGTATTCTGCTTGTTCTACCGGAAGTGCGTCGGCAGCAGCACGCAGTTCTGTCGTCAGGAAAGTTCCGACTTCTTCAGACGTAGGTCTGTAAGGTTTATAATCCGGGTCCGGATTGATTGCCTGGTCGGCTTCCAGAATCATTGGCATAGGACCATAAAGCCGATATAAATCGAACATGAAAAAGGCTCTGAGCGCCCGGACCTCCGCAATATACAAGTCTTTCACCGACTGGGTTACCGGAGACTCTTCCATTTTCGCTATCGTATAAGTGCAACGGGTGATATTAGAGCAGTCCAGTTATAGAATCCTTTCACCATCTGGTCAGCATCCGTCCACGAACCATTCAGAAAGGCAACCCATGACCATTTGGTAGTCCATTCTTCGGTTGAAACCTCATCCATTACAAAAAAGAACTTCCATCACAAAAACAAATAAGGTCCCCAGCCTTTTTTGGCGTAATTCATAATAAAGGGCAACCGTTGCAGCCGAAAGGTCTGCAGGAGTATTAAACGCATTTCCAGTATCTACAACTCCATACAAGTGAGGTTCCAAGCTCCCCTCACAGGCTACAAACTGAATGCTTATAAATAGTAATAATAGTTTTTTTAGCTAATTTCTTCATGACATTCCAGTTTAAAATTTCACATCAAGTCCAAATGAAAAAGTCTTCTGTTGAGGATATGACGCCCGGTCGTTTTCAACTTCCGGATCGAGTCCTTTATATCCGGTAAACGTCAGCAGATTCTGACCGGAAAAGTAAAAATCTTACTTTCAACTTATCAGCTTTTAAACAGTCTGCTCAAATCATATCCCAACGTTACGCTCTTCAGACGTAAATATGTATTCTTCTCCCCAGTTCGAGCACCGTAGCTATCATAGCTGTTCACTTCGCCACTAGGCATAGCGGAACTCATGTTGTCGGAAGTCCAACGATTTTTTTATATCCGCCAAAAGTTATTATTGTCTTTCAGTCTCTGGATGCCGTTTCCACCATATACCCCGTGTTCTACCTGAGTGTAAGGATAGGAGTATCCGCCAACCGAAGCATAAAGATAGATATTCAGATCAAATCCTTTGTACCGGAAATCATTCGAGAATCCCATAGTAAACTTCGGTGCACGTGTCCCCAGATATACGACATCTGCCTGGTCTATTTTCCCATCAGGCTTTCCTGTCAGATTCCCTTCCTCGTCGAGTCCGTTCACATCTTTATATTTGCGCTGTCCCGGTAACAAATCCGGCATAGCCGGCGTATCTTCACCCGCCTGCTTTTATACCGTCCGGAATCAGCGTATAGATAGCACTTACCGGATCGTTTTCTTTGACATAAGGAGCCAGGATTACTTTCGGATCACGTTCTTTCCATCTGTCACGATAGGAAGTATACGTCAATGTCGATTCCCAATGTAACGGTCCTTCCAGGTTCACTGTATTCAGCGTCAGTTCAAAACCGGTACTTTTTGTTTTTCCAATGTTGGACCATATACCGGTAGTGACAGCTGTATGCGGCAGCGAACGCCAGCTCAGCAGGTCTTTTACCTCTTTAAAGAAAACATCTACACTACCATTGATACGATTCCGGAAGAAACCGAAATCCAGTCCGAAGTTAACTTCTGTAGTCGTTTCCCACTTTAAATCAGGATTACCGAACTTTCCCAGATTTACTCCTCTCTTTTCTGTATCTCCCAGATAATAATTTCTGCCGTCAAAGGCAAAGTACTCGGAAGCAGCATCGTTAGGCAGATTTTCATTACCCACCTGTCCCCATGCTGACACGCAACTTGGCATCGGAGAGCCAGTTGACATCTTTCAGAAAATCTTCCTGATTCATTCTCCACGCAAATGCTCCCGAAGGAAAGAAAGCATAACGATTGTTCTTTCCAAAACGGTCGCTACCATCGATACGGGCAGTAAAAGTAAACAGATACTTGTCTTTGAAAGAGTATTGGGCACGACTAAAATAAGAAGCCAACACGTGTTTATTTTTTATAAGAACTGACCACCGGGCGCGTTTCACCTGCCTGTAGTTTATAATACATCAACGCATCAGACATAAATCCCATAGCACGTGCATACGCTCCGTCATCATTCTGCACCTGATACGAATATCCCAGTAATGCAAGAAGTTTATGTCTCTCCTTGAAAGTCTTCTGAAAATTGAAAACCATATCTGCCACATAGTCTTCACGGTTGGCGGAATTGATATTCGCATCTCCATTCACACTACTTCCATATTTCGTAGTCATCGGATAGTAGCTATGACGGGACCCGTCGCGGATATCCGCACCGGCAGACAGTTTCAACCAGAACACATCTTTTATAAAATAGAAATTAGTGAATGCTGTTGCCAGAAAAACGCTTGGTCTTTGTCTCATCCTCAATGTCGAGATAAGACAAAGGATGATTGAGCAATGCCTGCTTAGGATCTTCAATCCATTTGCCGGTCGTCGGGTCTCGTTCCGCCTTCACTGTCGGACTATAACTTAACGCCGATTCAATAATACCTGCCGTACTGTCATATCCTCCCCCCAGTGTCGCATTCTGATCGACTACATAAGAGGCTGTGGCAGAAATACCATAATCCCACCATTTCGTTATTTTATGGTCCAGATTATAACGGAAGCTATAGCGTTTATAACCGGATGTTTTCACCACTCCTTTCTGATCGAAGTAGTTCAGCGAAATCAATGATCTCATCTTTTCATTACCATAAGTCACTGTGAGGTTATGTTGCTGGATAAGACCTGTACGGGTAATCATATCATACCAGTTGGTCCCTTTTCCGGCTTTTGCTATTTCTTCATCCGTGTACATAGGCACATAAGGGCTGACAGCACCCGGATCTGTATTCCCATAAGGATATACCAGATTCTGCATTAAATACTGTTCTTTATAGTAACTGTTCTGAGTAGTCATTAACTCTCCGGCCGTCAATAATTCCGGTCGTTTATTTATAGTCTGAAACGACATATTCATGTTATACTCTACTTTCGTATCCTGAGTACCTCTTTTTTGTCGTAATCAGAACAACTCCATTAGCACCCCGCGCACCATAAATGGCAGTTGCCGAAGCGTCCTTCAAAATCTCTATGGATTCGATATCGTTAGGGTTAATACTGCTCAAAGGGCTGTTGCTTCCTGCCGTCCACTGATTACCGCTTCCCGGATTGACACCGGCATTCACTATGGGGGAAACCATCGACCACATACAGCGGATCATTCCCCGCACCGGTAGAAGCCGCACCCCGAATCAGAACTTCAATACCACCACCGGGCTGCGCACTCCCCTGTTTTACAGTAAGTCCTGCCGCACGTCCCATCAACATTTCAGAGAAGTTCGGTGAAGCTGCTTTATTGAGTTTCTCAGACTTTACAGAAACAATCGAAGCATTCAAGTCACTTTTCTTCTTCATTGTACCGTATCCCACTACCACAACTTCATCCAGCAATTCTTGCTTTTCATACAAAACGATGGATAAATCTGTCTGATTTCCAACTTTCACTTCCAAAGGCTGATAGCCGATGTAAGACAGTTCCAATACCGCTCCCGGCGATACTTCCAACGTAAACTTCGCATTTATATCCGATACCGTTCCGTTAGTTGTCCCTTTCTCCTTGATGGTAACACCGATAATAGGCTCGCCGTTAACATCGTTCACCACACCTGTGATCTTACGTTTTTTACCATCCTTTGAAGTATTCTGCCTGGCTTGTTCTTTCTGAACAATTACATTCTTCCCTTTCACTTCATAGACAACGTCTTGTCCGTACAATATCTGATCGATAGCCTCATTCAGCTCTTTTTCGCCTTTACAGTTATAATCTTCTTTGTATCCAGATCTCCGACTTTATAAACGAAAGAATATCCGCTTTTATTCTTCAACTGGGTCATTGCTTCTTTCACTGAAACGTTATCCATTTTCAATGAAACAGCCTGGGCTAGTATTGCTATGTTAAGGCAAAACAGAGCCATGACCATTAATATGGCCTTCTTCCTGTAATTCATAAAATAAACAAATTATTAATTAAAACTTGAATAACTCGTTTTAAAAGAGATGTATTTTGCTAACTTTGCACATTCTCTTTTGAAAACATATTCACACTAGATGATTGTTGAAAGAAGAGATTCAAGGAGCCGGGAGATGTCCGAAATCTTCCGGTTTTTTATTTGTCTCTCCTTATTTGTCAGCTAAAGATTATTCTGTATTTTTCTCTTTATTCATACTTTTCATTTTTTAAGGTTAAACAATCATAGCATTATAATCTCTGGTAACCGGTTAATAGATAGTTATATTGCGTTCTTCAATCTTATATTGCATTTTTTCCGTAGAAGCCAGTGCTTCCAGTACTTCCTGGATATTTTGTTCACGACGAACGAAGTTGCCATAGAAGCGGAATGTTTTTAAGGAATCATTGGCTATGTGAATCTTCACATTATAGCTACGTTCCAGTTCTTTGGCGATATCCGGCAAGAGTTCTTCATCAAAAAACAAGTAACCGTCCGTCCACTGAGACGCATTGGATGCGGTAACCGACTCTACAGTCAAAAGCCCGTTCGCCTTATTTAATACGGCCCTTTCATCAGGTGAAAGGACAGCTTCTTTTTCTTCTCTCAACAAGTTGTTCAATCCGACCTTACCTTCCAGCAAAGAAACGACCACTTCATGATCTTCCGGATAGTCACGGAAATTGAATTTTGTTCCCAACACCTGTAATTGCAGATCTTTAGTCTTTACGAAAAAGGGAATCTTCTCATTCCGCTTTACCTCAAAATATCCTTCTCCTTCCAGTTCTACTTTTCGGTTATCGACACCAAACCCCTGCGAGTATGTCATGCGTGAACCGGCATTGAGCCAGACCAATGTACCATCCGGCAAATAAAGTTTTGTTTTTGATCCTAAAGGAGCTTCTACTGAAATATCTGCAAAAGTATCTTTCACATTCACCTCTCCCTGCCAATAAGAAATACATCCCACCGCTATTATGATTGCAACAACCGCAGCATAACGCCACAACGCTGACAGGCTAAAACCTCGACGGGAAGTGCTCTGAATTTCCTTCTGACTTTCGACACGGTTTCTAAAATTCTCAAACGCTTTATCCTTATCATAGACAGATGCGGCTTCACGACTTACAGCTGAAAACCAGATCTCCCGCTGCCGGATAAAATATTGCTGATTTTCAGCCGATGCGGCAATCCATGTTTTCAGTTCATCTAAAGCGTTCTTATCCAGACCTTCAGTCAGATAGTTGGCAATCAGTTCATCAATATGTTTATTTTCTTCTTCCATATTTATGCTTTCTATAAAGGAGACAGTTGTTTTTTTTATTAAGGGTAGTCAGAAAATGATTTTTTTTTTTCGCTTTACCTGAAAAAAAAAAGTAGTAATAGAGAAATAAGGTACTTACTCAAATGAGCGTGTAAAGAAGCTAAAGCATTCTTTATATGATATTTAACTGTATTAATAGATATTCCCAGTTCACCGGAAATTTCTTCGTATGATTTTCCTTCAAAGCGGCTTTTAGCAAAAACGCGACGGCATTCGTCCGGCAATTTATCGATAGCCTTATATATTTCGTTTTCAAGTTCACGTTCCAGTAAAATACCTAACGGATGCGAATCGGACAGTATGACTTTATCATCCGTTATCTCATCGGGCATAAGAGCAGAAAATGCTATTTCTCTCTTTTCACGTTCCGAATTAAGATAGTTAATGCAACGATTACGGACAGCTCTCAGCAGGTAACTACGGATAGAGACTGAAATATCCAAAGTCTCACGTATCTCCCATAAATGAAAGATAGTATCTCCTACAATGGTTTCGGAAAGGAACTGATCTTTTAGATAACCATTGGCGACATAACAGAGCAAGGCATAATGATGATCATATATGTAACGATAAGCATTTTCATTGCCTATCTTCAGTTGCTCCACTATTAAAGTTTCAGTATTCTCCATGAATGTACCAGTCAGATTAATAGCACAAATTTAGAGAATTATTCGAATTTAAAGCATATAAAGCCAAAAATCCCTCCAAAGAAAAAAAACTTTGGAGGGATCTTCTGTATACTACTCTGTATACAATCTATTTCATCTTATACACCAGTGTACCACCTTTTACAATATCTTCATGAGAAATCGTATTCTTTGTATATGGTTCGCCATTCAGCGTGATACTATCCACATATTTATGTTCCTTCGACAAGTTTTCAGCGATCACAGTAAAGGTCTTTCCATCAGCCAGATGTAACACAATCTTCGGTAACTGAGGAGCTCCGAATACATAATCACCGCTTACCGGATCTACCGGATAGAACCCCATAGCACTGAACATATACCATGCTGACATCTGTCCGCAATCATCATTTCCGCAAAGTCCGTCGGGTTTGTTTTTATATTGCGTATCAAATATTTCACGAACCAATTCCTGGGTACGTTCGGGGCGGCCAGCCAGTGCATACAAATAAGTAATGTGATGGCTTGGTTCATTTCCATGAGCATATTGACCGATCAAACCTGTCACATCAGCCTGGGTTGTTTCCAGTTTCACTGTAAACAGGGAATCCAGCTTGTTCAGGAAAGGTTCTTCTCCACCGAATAGAGCTATCAAACCGGGAACATCGTGTTGCACATGCCAGGTATATTGCCATGCATTTCCTTCCGTATAGTCACCGCCTGTACTTTCCGCATGTCCTACATCACTAGGATTAAACGGAGATTTCCAGGTTCCGTCAGCTTTACGCGGACGCATAAAAATTCGTCTGTGAATCGAATAAGTTCTTATAAAAATCGGCACGTTTGGCAAAATAAGCGGCATCTTCCTCTTTACCCATACGTTGGGCCATATCGGCTGCGGCATAATCGTCATATACCGATTCCAGAGTTGAAGAGACGGATTCCGCTTTTGTCAGGTCTGTCGGGAAATATCCGTATTTCGTATACACTTCCCAATCGGACTTCAACGGATGAGATACAGTCTGTGTCTTCTTCACTATATTGAAGGCACGTTCCGCATCAAAGCCACGGAAACCTTTGCGGTAGGCTTCAGCAATAACAGACACACCATGATTGCCGATCATACAGAAGTTTTCTTTTCCCCCACAATGCCCAAATAGGCAGGAAGCCTTGTACTTCACCCTGTTCTATCAATGAATTAACAAAACCATCCACACGTTCGGGAACCATTAATGTATAGAATGGATGAGCGGCACGATAAGTATCCCATAAAGAGAAGGTTGAATAGAATGTTCCTGTTCCGGCCTTCACAATCGAATCGGCAGCATTGCGATACATACCGTCTACGTCTGAAATCTGATTAGGCTGAATCAGTGCGTGATAGAAACAAGTATAGAAATTCGTCTTTTCATCATCCGTACCCTCTACGTCAATGCGACTCAGATAGCTGTTCCATTCGTCATGGGCAGCCAGCTTCACACCGTCAAAGTTCCAGTCTGGTATTTCAGCCTGCAAGTTCTTCTTTGCTCCCTCTACGCTGGTAGTCGAAAGGGCCACCTTCATCATCAGTTCATCTCCCGGCTTCAAGTCGAAAGTAGCAATGATTCGCTTTCCTTTCTCAGTTTCTCCCATCGGAAGGTAAAGCGAATCTATTACCGGACGATTAAACTTCATCACAAAGAAGTAGTCCTGATCAACCCAGACCGTGTTATTCACGTGTCCGGTCAGCGTCTGAGCATCTTCCCAGTTCACTTCGCAACTATTCACTTGTGAATGATATTGTTCTTCTCTCCATGCAGGACCATGCTGCAAGTCTATCAGAACAGAAGCGGAATCCGCTTTATGATATGTATAACGATGAAGAGCCGCATGGATAGAAGCAGTCAGCTCCGCCTTTACCTGCGGATCGGATAATTCGACTGTATAATATCCCGGAGTAGCAGCTTCCTTGTCTTTAGGGAAATGGCTGCGGTAAGCATCCCATGCACGGGCACGGGTACCGGTAACTGGCATCACCAGAATATCCCCCAAATCCATACATCCGGTTCCGTTCAGATGAGTCTGAGTGAAGCCCCAGATCAGAGAGTCCTGATAAGTATATTCCGAACAATATCTCCAACCTACTGCACCCGTCACCGGACTGGTCTGTATCATTCCGAAAGGATAGCAAGCTCCGGGGAATGTATGCCCATTGTCAGCAGCACCAATAAAGGTATTCACATACTGAGTGTAATCTTTCGTTTCCGCTTGCTCCGTCGGAGAACAGGAAGTGTACATAAACAGTCCCGCCAAAGCAACGGCCATCACAGGGGATTTTCTTTTCATGATAATCATAATGTTAAGTTAATGCTACAAATTTAGAGAATAATTCTCAATGCTACACTAAAATACAATAGAAAAATGGTCCCCAAGTCCGATCATTCAAAATTTATATCTACCCTGTTCCGGGCAGCATTCTAAAAGCAAATAAACCTGATTCATTGTGACAAAACAAAAATTCGCACGACTTATTGAATAAATATCAACTCAATTATTTATCTTTGTTAGCTTTAAAACAAGCTGACTAAAAAAAACTAATAGTATAATGAAAGATTTCTTGAAATTTACGCTTGCCACTGTGACCGGTATCATCCTGTCAAGCATTGTATTATTTATTATCGGCATGGTAACACTGTTCGGCATTGTATCAACCGCGGATACAGAAACAATAGTGAAAAAAGAATTCTGTGATGATGCTCGACCTGAACGGTGTATTAGTCGAACGCACTCAGGAGAGTCCGTTAGGTATCTTATCACAGTTGTTCAGCGACGACTCCAATACATACGGGCTGGACGATATTCTTTCTTCCATCAAAAAGCAAAAGAAAATGAAAATATCAAAGGAATTTATCTGCAGGCAAGCTATGCTAGGAACTTCGTATGCATCTTTGCAGGAAATCCGTAACGCATTACTCGACTTTAAAGAAAGCGGAAAGTTCATCATAGCCTACGGAGATAGCTATACACAAGGACTTTATTATCTTTCCAGTGTAGCGGACAAGGTATTGCTCAATCCGAAAGGAATGATTGAGTGGAAAGGCATCGCTTCCGCTCCTCTGTTTTATAAAGACTTACTGCAAAAAAGGATCGGGGTAGAAATGCAGGTATTTAAAGTAGGTACTTATAAATCCGCTGTAGAACCGTTTATTTCTACAGAAATGAGTCCTGCCAATCGTGAACAGGTGACAGCTTTTATCAACTCGATCTGGGGACAGGTTACCGAAGGGGTATCTGCTTCCCGCAGCCTCCCCGTAGATTCACTGAATGCTTTAGCTGACCGTATGCTGATGTTTTACCCGGCAGAGGAAAGTGTGCAATGTGGCTTGGCGGACACATTGATTTACCGCAATGATGTTCGCAATTATCTTAAACAGTGGGTGGACTTGAAAGAAGATGACCGCCTTCCGGTGCTAGGGTTGAGTGATATGATCAATGTGAAAAAAAACATGCCGAAAGATAAAAGCGGTAACATCGTAGCGGTCTATTATGCCTCCGGAGAAATCACAGATTACAGCGGTTCTTCAACTTCTGAAGAGGGAATTGTAGGCACAAAAGTTATTCGTGACTTGCGTAAGCTAAAAGATGACGAGGATGTAAAAAAGCTGTCGTTCTCCGTGTTAATTCACCGGGTGGAAGTGCTTTTGCATCCGAACAAATCTGGCATGCCGTGAAAGAACTGAAAACAGAGAAACCAGTAATTGTTTCTATGGGTGATTATGCCGCATCAGGTGGTTATTATATCTCTTGTGTAGCCGATACAATCGTTGCAGAGCCGACTACATTGACGGGATCCATCGGAATTTTCGGTATGGTACCGAATGTTAAGGAATTATCAGAAAAGATCGGTTTGACCTACGATGTGGTAAAAACAAATAAATTTTCAGATTTTGGAAATATCATGCGTCCTTTCAATCAGGATGAGAAGACACTGATGCAGATGATGATTACCCAATGTTTTGATACATTCGTCAATCGCTGCGCTGAGGGGCGCCATATGAGCAAAGAGGCCATTGAGAAAATAGCTGAAGGTCGTGTATGGACAGGAGAAGCTGCTAAAGAACTTGGACTGGTAGACGTACTCGGAGGTATTGATACAGCTTTGGAGATTGCTGTCAGGAAAGCAGGAATCGAAGGATATACAGTTGTTTCTTATCCGGCAAAACAAGACCTCCTTTCTTCACTGCTCAATACGAAACCCACTAATTATGTGGAATCACAAATATTGAAAAGCAAGTTAGGAGAGTATTATCAACAATTCGGTATGCTGAAAAATTTAAAAGAGCGTTCCATGATTCAGGCACGCATTCCGTTTGAACTAAATATCAAGTAAACTGTACTGCATGGACGAACACTTTATCAAGATACATAAGTGGCTTTACCCTGTCTCATGGATTTACGGGGCAGTGGTAACAGTAAGAAACAAACTCTTTGACTGGGGATTCCTCCGGTCAAAGAGTTTTGGTGTTCCTGTCATCTGCATCGGCAACCTGTCTGTAGGCGGCACGGGAAAGACGCCGCACACCGAATATCTGATAAAGCTGCTTCGTGATAACTATCATGTGGCAGTATTAAGCCGGGGATATAAAAGGCATAGCCGAGGATATGTGCTTGCCACTCCCCAAAGTACTGCACGCAGCATCGGTGACGAGCCTTACCAGATGCATACCAAGTTCCCGTCTGTCACACTAGCTGTCGATGAGAACCGTTGCCATGGCATAGAACAATTACTATCCATCAAAGAACCGTCCATTGAAGTTGTATTGCTGGATGATGCTTTCCAGCACCGTTACGTCAAGCCGGGACTAAGCATCCTGCTGACGGATTATCACCGCCTCTTCTGCGACGATACTTTACTTCCGGCAGGTCGTCTGCGCGAGTCTGTCAACGGTAAAAACCGGGCACAAATCGTCATTGTCACAAAGTGTCCGCAGGATATTAAGCCGATTGACTATAATATTATCACAAAACGACTGAACCTTTATCCTTATCAGCAGTTATACTTCTCATCGTTTCGTTATGGAAATCTGCAACCGGTATTTCCATCAGCAAATTCAGAGATTGATTCTACAGTGAATGAGTTACCGCTGAGTGCTTTAACGAATACGGATATTTTGCTGGTAACGGGCATTGCATCACCTGCGCCTATTCTCGAAGAGTTGAAAATGTATACCGATCAGATTGATTCGCTTTCATTCGACGACCATCATCATTTCAGTCATCGGGACATACAACAGATCAAGGAACGATTCGAAAACTAAAAGGTGAACATAAACTGATTGTCACCACCGAAAAAGATGCAACCCGCCTGATTCATCATCCGGCATTGAGCGAGGAACTGAAACCGTTTATCTATGCCTTGCCTATTGAGATAGAGATATTACAAAATCAACAAGATAAATTTAACCAACACATTATTGGCTATGTTAGAGAAAATACAAGAAACAGCAGCTTTTCTGAAAGGGAAAATGCACACCAGTCCTGAAACAGCCATCATCCTTGGCACCGGACTTGGCAGTTTGGCAGACGAGATCACCGAGAAGTATGAGATAAAGTATTCGGATATTCCTAACTTCCCGGTGTCTACTGTCGAAGGTCATAGCGGTAAACTCATTTTCGGCAAGTTGGGCACAACAAAGACATCATGGCAATGCAAGGGCGTTTTCATTATTATGAAGGTTATTCCATGAAGGAAGTGACTTTCCCTGTACGTGTAATGCGTGAGCTGGGTATCAAAACATTGTTTGTATCCAACGCCAGCGGTGGTACAAACGAAGCTTTTGAAATCGGTGACCTGATGATTATCACCGATCATATCAACTACTTCCCCGAACATCCGCTTCGTGGCAAGAATATTCCTTATGGTCCACGCTTCCCGGATATGAGCGAAGCATATGATAAGGAACTGATTCGTAAAGCTGACGAGATTGCTCAGGAAAAAGGCATTAAGGTACAACATGGAATTTATATCGGTACGCAAGGCCCTACTTTCGAGACTCCTGCTGAATATAAACTATTCCACATTCTGGGTGCCGATGCAGTCGGTATGTCTACCGTTCCCGAAGTGATCGTAGCCAACCACTGCGGAATCAAGGTATTCGGAATCTCCGTCATCACTGACTTGGGGAGTAGTGAAGGAAAAATTGTAGAAGTATCGCATGAAGAAGTTCAGAAGGCAGCGGACGCAGCCCAACCTAAAATGACCACTATCATGCGTGAACTTATCAACCGTGCTTAATACTAAACTCTATTTATGCGAACTGAAATAGCAACTCGGCGAGTTTGGTCTGATCGACCGCCTCACCGAGGGAATTAAACCAGAAAACGAATCTACCAAATACGGAGTGGGTGATGATGCCGCCGTCCTCTCCTACCCTTCGGAGAAACAAATATTAGTGACTACCGATCTATTGATGGAAGGTGTTCATTTCGACCTGACGTATGTTCCACTAAAACACCTGGGATATAAATCAGCAGTCGTCAACTTCTCCGATATTTATGCAATGAACGGTACGCCCCGGCAGATCACCGTATCGCTCGCTCTTTCCAAACGCTTCAGCGTAGAGGACATGGAAGAGCTTTATTCAGGCATTCGTCTGGCATGCCAACAGTATCATGTTGACATTATCGGAGGCGATACATCCTCTTCTCTTACGGGACTTGCCATCAGCATCACCTGTATCGGAGATGCCGATAAAGACAAAAGTGGTCTACCGCAACGGAGCCAAAGACACTGACTTAATCTGTGTCAGCGGTGACTTGGGTGCCGCATATATGGGGCTGCAACTTCTGGAACGTGAAAAAACAGTACTGAAAGGCGAAAAGGATGTCCAACCGGACTTCACCGGCAAAGAATACTTGCTGGAACGCCAGTTGAAACCGGAAGCCCGTAAAGATATCATCGAAAAACTGGCGGCTGCCAATATTGTCCCTACTTCCATGATGGACATCTCCGATGGCCTGTCATCCGAACTAATGCATATCTGCAAACAAAGTAATACCGGATGCCGTGTCTATGAGGAACATATTCCTATTGACTATCAGACGGCTGTCATGGCAGAAGAATTCAACATGAACCTAACCACTTGTGCTATGAATGGCGGTGAAGATTATGAATTGCTTTTTCACTGTCCCCATTGCCGATCATGAGAAAATTTCACAAATGGAAGGAGTTCGTCTCATCGGACATATTACCAAACCCGAACTCGGCTGCGCATTGATTACCCGTGACGGACAAGAATTTGAATTGAAAGCTCAGGGATGGAATCCGCTGAAAGAAGATAAATAGATTTTCTCAGTTATATACTGAAAAATATTTCATTCCATACAACACTGATAATAAGCAAAGTAGCTTTTTATCAGTGTTTTTTTTTATAGAAGCCTTGCAGAATCCAAAAGTTTAACTACCTTTGCAACCGCAAAGAGAAAACAACTGAGTTGAATTAGCCTTACGGTGCCATAGCTCAGTTGGTAGAGCAAAGGACTGAAAATCCTTGTGTCCCCGGTTCGATTCCTGGTGGCACCACTATCAACTCAGTAACAAAAATCCCTTGAACTTTTGAAGTTCAAGGGATTTTTGTTTTATCTCTTTTCTTATTCACTCTATCGGTGTTTAAGTACACACATAGCTTCCATCAGCATACAACCGGTCAGATGCGATGTCAATCCCACACTCTCATCATCAGCAGGTGCTTTTCTCCAACGACCGCTATATAACATAGTCTTCTGATTCACTCCTTGCTCTGCCATAACCGTAGCACAATGAGTTATGTAGTCGCGAAACTTATTATAATTGGCACTATCCAGTGCAGGGTCATTAATCAGTTTCACAAAATAACGGAAGAAGATACCATGAAACAAGCCACCGTCACCACCTTCTGCATCGGAGAGTACACCTTCATTTGTCGACAAATGGTCAATCACAAAATTGGCCGCTTTTACTGCATCTGTCAGATATTGCTTATCACCGGTAATCTTATACAGTTCATGAGCTGCTCCCAGGAAAGTACCCGAGTTGTACGAAAATACCCATTTGGTAATCTTGCCTTCTCCATTCATGCTGTCATACACTGCCCCCGTCTGACGGTCGAACAAGTTATTCTTCTCCCATGTATATATTTTAATGGCCTCATTCAGATAAGCTTTGTTTGGGTTTTCCGGCCTTTTTGCCCATAGCATCATAAAAATTATACAACCGGGCAGCAATAAGGGCAGCAGGACCATTGGAACAAGCGTTCTTAGATTTTGCCACATCCGTCTTCCAGGTAATGCCACCAAACCACGGAGCCTCATCTTCCGGTCCCCAAGTAGACCAAACCCAATCATCGTAGGTCTGTCTCGCCTTTTTCAGATACTTGGTATTCTTAGTGCTTTCAAACATGCGAATCTGTGCCAGAGCAATCCATTCCATATCGTCTACAAACACATTCCACCACGGGTCTTCCTCTCTGCCCGCAAAATTGAATTTCGGTGCACCTTCCCACCATAACGGGTATATATTCAAATACTGTTTGCTTCCGGTACGCATATATGCATCTACCATGACATCCATAGCATGTGCCTGTGGCCAATAATGATTGGTAGTCATATTGGAAAGATCACTGCCATAATTAAAATAAAACCGATTCTCATACCCTTTGAAGTTTGCGCCCCAAAAATGCTTGATAAGGGCTTGCGACATACCATCTGCCATTTTCTGCCAATAAACAGGCGTCTTTTCCGCCGGACTTGCTGTAGTTTTTTCTACAATTACAGCATTGCTTCCTCCTGTCTCCGCAGAGAGCTGCAAAGTCAAGCTGAGAAAAAATACCGTAATCAATAAGTTCTTCATGTTTTCTGCGTTTAAAAGTTAATAATATTTCAGACTCAGCGGGCAAAGGTATGAAATAGTAGAGATAATGAATCATTATTTCTTGCCATTTTTGTACGATATACTGCATTCTTCTTCCGGTTACCCTCCGTTCCCCTGTCTGCCTGCAATACTATTTTTACGCATAGAAAATGTAGGTGTGTCAAAAGTAACTAAACTCTCCTCCTTCGGGAAGGAGGAGTACTCGTAGGGGGAGGTGGTAGGTGAATACATAAGCTATTGATATTCAACTGTGAAGTACACCTACCACCCCGGCTTTCAGCCACCCCTCCTTCCTGAAGGAGGGGAATTTAGTTACTTTTGACACATTTACATTTGCAGTATTAAATATCGCAACAAAATATAAGTGTATATTTGAAAAGTAGAGTTGCAGTGAACTAACTTTGACACTAGTCTTAAATGACTATAGGCTGAATCAGACTGCAACTCTCTTAATAGGAGAACCTAGCCAGTTAGAATTGTAGGCTCACGACCTAATAAATGTATTAGCTGTTTCTCCTTCATGTTTAATACTGTAAATACAAAGTTATGAATTATTCTCATTTTGTAGGTCTTGATGTAGGAAAAAAAACTTTCGATGCATCATTAATGTCCGCAGACGAAAAAGAGTTGTCTCACAAGTCTTTTGATAACACTCCAACTGGGATCCAATCTTTATTGGATTGATAGCTGGTTATCATCTCTTTTATCCAAACTCTTGTTCTGTGCTGAAAACATGGGAAGTTATGTCACAGAGTTATCTTTGTTTCCAGTGTCTCCATGGGATTTTCCCTGGCTTTGGTTTGCCCGTTGACCATCAAGAAGTCCATAGGCTTGCAACGAGGCAAAAAATGACCGCATTGATGCCAAAAGAATAGCGAACTATGCGGTATTACACTATCGAAAACTGGAGTTATACAAATTGCCTGACAAAGACTTGGTGAGACTGCGGGGATGGATTATTATACGTGACAATTTGGTTAAGCAAAAAGTATCAAGCATAAAGTTATTGGAAACATTCTCCTGGATGGCTAAGTTGGCTGATGTGACAGAATCCATTTCTTTTTTGGAAGAGCAGCTCAAGTCGATAAAAGAAAAGAATCCTGGAGGTGGAAGAGGATATGGAGCAACTAATAGCCGCCAGTACATCGCTTTACACAAACTACTTGCTATTAAGAAGTATAAAAGGAATAGGAATTATCAATGCCATTGTATTACTGTGTGTTACTGACAATTTTCAAAGATTCGACAACCCGAGGAAATTTGCCTGCTATTGTGGGGTCGCCCCATTTGAACATACTTCAGGTATTTCCATACGGGGAAAAACGCAGACTTCTTCATTGGCTAACAAAGAAGTAAAAGTATACCTTACCCGGGCAGCTATTACTGCCATCTCTTGGGATCCGCAGATGAAAGCATACTATAAAAGGAAAATAGCAGAGGGGAAACATAAAGCATCTGTAATCAATGCTGTAAGAGCCAAAATCATAGCAAGGTCTTTTTGCTGTGATACGAAGGCAGACTCCATTTGTAACATTAGCCGTATAATAAAAAGGTCCTTAACTTCGAAAATATCTTAGGTTTAGGAAGTAGCTATACACTTCTGAAGAGTAGGTATGTCTATATACAAACTTACCCAAGGATACGTTAATGTTCGTAAACTTGGGTAAGATTTTATAGATATTGTTTGGAGAGGACTTAGAATTCACCCTCGTTTTTGTTTTAATTCTCCACCGGTTTCTTTTCGAGACAGATATTGACCGCATTCATTCCTTTCACACCACGTTCAAGATCGAATGTTACAATATTACCTTCCGAGATATTACCAACGACATTATTAACATGGAAAAAAGTACTTATCAACTCCGGCAAGGTCCTTTATAAAACCAAAGCCTCTTGCCTCATTAAAGAATTCAACTCTCCCTCTCAATATAACGGGTTCCTCGTCTTCTTTCTTCGGAGTTGCAATGATTATCTCATCCAGGTTTATCTCTTCCTTTTTTTTGATGTTTTCAGCCGGAGGAGTCGAAGTAATCATTCCATTCTCATCCACATAAGCAATCATATCATCGAAGCTGCTTTTGCTGGATAACTTCTTGCTATCCTTTTTCTTTTGTTTTTCTTCTCGTTTAGCGAGTCTCTTTTTTTCATTTTCACGTTTACCTACCGTAATGGATTTTGCCATAGAACTTATATTTAATTTATACTATATTTTAATGAATAATGTAAGGGAATGACCTTAAATTGTAAAATCAGCCCTATTTAGTTTTTTGCCTGTCAATTTCTGAATATCATTAATCTGTTTGCGTTCTTCCTGAGAGCAGAATGTAAGTGCCATACCTGCATTTCCTGCTCTTCCCGTACGCCCGATTCGATGTACATATGTCTCGGGAACATCAGGAAGATCATAATTGATAACCAACGGCAGTTCATTAATATCAATTCCCCGGGAAGCGATATCTGTGGCAACCATCACTCGCGTCTTACCCGACTTGAAGTTGCCCAATGCGGACTGCCGCGCCGCCTGACTCTTATTTCCATGAATAGCCTGGCTGCCAATGCCGGCTTTACCCAATATTTTAACTATCTTATCAGCATTGTGCTTGGTACGCGAAAAGATAAGTACCGACCGGTCCTCCGATTTTTGCAAAATTGAAATCAGCAACAGGCTCTTTTCTTTCTTCTCTACAAAGTAAACCAACTGCTTTATAGAATCTACCGTTGATGATTTCGGTGTAACATAAATCTTCGTCACCGGATTCTTCAACAAGGAATTAGTCAGAGCAATAATCGTATCAGGCATCGTAGCCGAAAAGAACAACGTTTGTTTTTCTTTCGGAAGCTTCGGCAATATCCGTTTAATATCATGAATAAAGCCCATATCAAGCATACGGTCTGCCTCGTCCAGAACAAAATACTGAATATTATCCAATCGTATATGTCCTTGATTCATCAAATCGAGCAGACGCCCCGGAGTAGCAACCAGAATATCGATTCCTTTATGCAGCATATCCACTTGCGGACGTTGATTCACGCCTCCGAAGATGACTCCGTGACGGATACGTGTATACTTTGAATAATCTTCAATACATTCACTGATTTGCAATGCGAGCTCGCGGGTAGGAGTCAAAATCAGAGCTTTGATTCCCGAACGCTTGCCTTCTCCCTTATTGAGATGCAAATGTTGTATAATAGGTATTGCAAAAGAAGCAGTCTTTCCGGTTCCAGTCTGCGCACAGCCTAAAAATGTCTTTTTTTGCCAATGCTACAGGAATCGCTTTCTCCTGAATAGGAGTAGGTACTGTATATCCTTTTTCTTCAATTGCTTTTAAAATAGGTTCGGTTATATTTAATTCTTTAAATGTCATAAATGTTATTTTTGCTGTTTCAGCACAGCGGTTAATTTTATATATAGTAAGAGAGCATAACACATTCAATACTGAATATGCAAGGTCTCCGATATTAAACCAGTTTGTGAGTCGCTAAGAAAAACTCGCGTTCCAGTGTATTCATCACTTCTTTCACACTGCTTATTTTATCTGCGAGAAAGGCGTTGCTACCGGCAAAAGCATAACCTTTTTTCATATTTCCTTTGGCCGCATTATACAGCGCTTTAATAATGCAATAAGGACTTTTTGTATAGTCACACGTCTTAATGCAATGGAATGAGCATTTCCTCGGCTTTTCCAGACCATTATTCACACTGTGAATAAATTCTCCGTCAATAGCCCGTCCCGGCATTCCGACAGGACTTTCAATAATAAGAACATCTTCGGACTTGGAGTGAATATATACTTCCTTGAAAGTTTCCGAAGCATCACATTCAAGGGTTGTCACGAAAATACTTCCCATCTGCACTCCCGAAGCTCCCAGTTCCATAAAGTGCGCAATATCTTCACCTGTCGAAATTCCACCGGCGGCAATCACCGGAATATGTTTCTGTTCTTTATAACTGGCCGCAATCGCCACTACTTCGGGAATCAATACATCCAACGCATAATTCTGGTCTTGCAGCTGTTCTTTCTTTCTTAAACCCCAGATGCCCTCCGGCTTTGGGACCTTCTACCACTATCGCATCCGGCAGATAGTTATAATTCTTTTGCCATTTGTCACAGATTATTTTGGCAGCTCTTGAAGAAGATACAATAGGTACTAATTTCGTAATACTCCCCGTAGTCAAATAGGAAGGCAAATCAAGTGGAAGTCCGGCACCGGAAAATATCACATCAATCTTTTCATTAATCGCAGTACGCACCATATCAGCATAATTCGATAAGGCAACCATGACATTCACACCAATAATACCTTTTGTTTTCATGCGTGATTTGCGAATCTCTTCTTTCAGGCCACTGATGCATTTTTCTGTATAAGTGCCTTTTTCTTTGGGATAAAGCAACCCCAGACCTGCACACGATATAACTCCCACTCCCCCTTCGTTTGCTACTGCTGACGCCAGACCGGACAATGATATCCCAACTCCCATTCCACCTTGTATAACAGGTACTTTAATTTCAATATTTCCTATAAAAAATGATTTCATATATTTTATTCTGTGCTTGGCCATTTCAAAATCAACACACTCCGAACATACTCTATTCAAGTATTCAAAGTCGCCTTCATCATTGGCTGTTAGCTTGATTGGATATTATTTATTAAACTCTCACTCCTGTTTCTTCCAAGAGTATTGTATTACAAAAAAGCCTAATAATCTATTGTCAGAATGGAAAGTGCAGGATTATATACTCCTGATATTGCGCATAAAAGAGGCAGAATTAGCAGAACTTAAATGTAAAATGATTTTTCGTTTTCTCCGTATAACAGAAATTCCTCCGTTAAATCATGAAACGGTAATAGTCTGTATAAAAGCAGAAGACATTATCTTCTGCTTTTATTTATTCTGATATTAATATCTTCTTGAATTGTTATAACCACCTCCACGGTTACCACCGTATGACGGTTTTTCAGCGCGAGGACGTGCAACGCTCACTGAAATAACCTTCTGGTCATATTCAACTCCATTCAATTCGTCAATAGCTTTTTGTCCTTCTGCATCATTCGTCATTTCTACGAAAGCGAATCCTCTGGATCTGCCGGTTTCTCTATCAAAAATAACTTTGGCTGAAGAAACTTCTCCATACTCTGCAAATAAATTTGTCAAGTCAGCATCATTTGTGCCATAACTTAAACCTGAAATGTAAATGTTCATCTAAAATTTTATTAAAAATAAATACTAATTTGGAGTGAGGAGGATAATTACAGAAGAGGACTACTTACTAATAATATATTATAAAGAAGAACTACACAATAATGATTCGTGACTCAAACTCTGGGAACAAAGATAACACAATTAATTAGATAACTATCTTTTTTTATTATTTATTTTTCAAGAGATGTTCAATAATTATCATTTGTTAGCACGATTATTGTATGGAAACAATAAGAATAAGCAAATCTCTACTCCTTCCTTGATAATATCACGGATTATATCTACTTTTGTCATACTTCAATCAAAAAAACAGTTCCATACATGCGGGAAATCAAGCTAACAGATATCACACGGGAAGAATTGTGGGCAAAGCAACGTTTGTCCTTTACCGACATCGACTATGCCGTGTGGGAACGGAATAAATCCATGCTTCATCAATTCTCGAAGATGAACCGGAACTGTACATTCGTAGTAGACGTATATAAATGCAGATATGCCTATGCTTCTCCGAACTTTGTAGATTTACTGGGATATGATGCCCACAAGATAGCAACATTGGAAAGGCAGGGTGATTATCTGGAATCGCGCATCCATCCCGACGACCGCGAGCAATTGCTCATCTTACAAATAAAATTAAGTCAGTTTATATACAGTTTGCCTCCGGAACAACGAAATGACTATTCTAATATTTACAGTTTTCGTGTTCTCAATGCGAGGCAACAATACGTGCGTGTTGTCAGCAGGCATCAGGTTCTGGAGCAGACCATCGATGGAAAAGCATGGCTGGTAATTGGGAATATGGATATCTCACCTGATCAACAAGAGGCCGAAACGGTAGACTGTACTGTACTCAATCTGAAAAATGGAGAGATGTTCTCTCCTTCTCCGTCACTGCAGACCTTCAATCCTCTCACCAAACGGGAAGCTGAAATTTTACGCCTGATCCAAAAAGGACTGTTAAGTAAAGAAATAGCAGACAAACTGTGTGTCAGCATTCATACCGTCAATATTCACCGACAGAATCTATTACGGAAATTAGGAGTACAAAATTCCATTGAAGCCATCCGAATAGGATATGAGACGGGGATATTAAGCTGATTAAGGCATCCATTCCAGCACTCCTCCCACCGGATGCTCTTTTCGCCATTCTTCAAACCCGGCATAAGTCCGCACTCCATCCCGTATGACAGCCTGATAATATTCTACCCCCATAATCTTTTCACTTTCGGGTGTCTCATTTTTCAATTGAAGAATTGTCCGCTTAATCTCATCTGTCAAGACGGAAGAAATACGTTCGGCTACTTTCTCAAAATATCCATCGTATCGGGAACCTTTCCGGATATGTATCATATCAATTTGCCAGAGTGCATTATCCGAATCCTGATACCAGGCATGCCATTCCACACACGCCTCAACAGTATGCAGCAGATTCACGCACTCTATCTTCTTCACTGACGTGTTTTCCGCCAGCTTCGCCATCGCCCTGAAACTATCGGCTAAACTTAAAGAAGACGTATATATATGAAAATCAATATCCCGGTGTTTCATCAGCAACCCCATACGAAGAGAACCAACCAGATTAACCTGTGCACCAATACTTTCCCATATCGGGATAACATTGACTTTCTCTATTATTTCCCATGCTTTCTGCTGATTTCGTCTTGCAATATCGAGGATATCCATCTTTCTTCTAGATTAAATGAGCACGCAAAAATAAGAAAAAGGCTTTGATATATAGTTATAAATAACTATTTAATACCCCACCGGATCTAGCTAACTTTGCCACCCTTTCAATCAACTTTTAATACCCAAACTGAATTGATATATGATATTCAACGAAACAGAAGAGCAGGAAAAAGCATATTTGCAACAGGTGCTCAATATCATCAATGATACGATAAACAGCACAGACAAGTCTGTTAAAGAGCACATAGATACTCTGCAGGAATACAAAGATTATCTATGGTCCAATAAAGACATCGATCCTCATGAAATCCGTTCCATGCGTGAAAGTATACTGAATCATTTTGCACGAGGCGAAAATGTGATAGACAAACGCAATCGCCTGAGTAAGATATTGGATATTCCTTACTTCGGACGAATCGACTTTAAGGAAAATGGAAGCAGCGGCAAAAAAACTTCCTGTATATATAGGTATACACACATTCTACGATTTCAAAAACAAAAGAAATCTGATATATGATTGGCGGTCACCTATTTCGGGTATGTTTTATGACTATGAGTCAGGTGAGGCCACTTATTCTTCTCCGTCAGGTGAAGTGCATGGAGAGATTTCACTCAAGCGTCAGTACCGCATTCGCAAAGGTAAGATGGAATATATGATTGAAAGTTCCGTCACTGCTCATGATGATATCCTGCAAAAAGAGCTCTGTTCCAATGCAGACGACAAGATGAAAAACATCGTTATGACCATCCAACGCGAACAAAACCGGATTATCCGCAACGAAGATACGCCCGTACTCATCATACAGGGAGTCGCCGGCTCGGGAAAAAAACGTCTATTGCCTTACACCGTATTGCTTACCTGCTCTATACACAAAAAGGAAAAAATTTCATCCAAAGACATTCTGATCATCTCACCTAATAAAGTATTTGCCGATTACATATCCAATGTCCTTCCAGAACTTGGTGAAACGACTGTACCAGAAACCAGCATGGAACAGATTCTCTCCACCGTCCTTGACAACAAATATAAGTTTCAGAATTTCTTCGGACAAGTCTCGGAACTACTGGAAAAGCCGGCTCCGGATTTTATCGAACGGATACAATACAAAGCTTCTTTCGAATTTGTTTCCCGACTCGACAAATTCATCCTCCATATGGAAAATCACTATTTCAGAGCGACTGATGTAAAACTCACCAAGTATATCACTATTCCCGCAGAATTCGTAGGGGAACAGTTCAAACGATTCCATCGTTACCCCATACGCCAACGATTTGAAACCATGGCAGATTACATTCTGGAAATGATGAAAATCCAGTATAACCTTACAGTGACTACCGCTGAGAAAAACCTGCTGAGAAAAGAAATTAAGAATATGTTTTCAGGAAATAACGACCTCCAGATCTATAAAGACTTTTTCGAATGGGCCGGAAAACCTGAAATGTTCAAGATGCGAAAGAATCGTATGCTGGAATATGCAGATATGGCTCCCCTTTGGCTTATCTGCACCTCGCATTGGATGGAAATAAAACTCAAACTCATATCAGACATCTTCTGATAGATGAAATGCAGGACTATTCTCCCATACAATACAAAGTGATCCAAAAAACTTTATCCCTGCCGGAAAACAATTCTTGGAGATGCTTCTCAATCTGTCAATCCCTATAGTTCTTCAACTGCTGCCATGATTCAAAAAGCGTTTACCACCGGAGAAGTAATGAAACTATGTAAGAGTTACCGCTCTACTTTTGAAATTACCAGTCTGGCGCAGAAAATTCAGGCAAACAATGAACTGGAACCCATTATGCGACATGGAGAACAACCTGAAATTTTTCCATTCAAGAATGCAGAAGAAGAAACGACAGGCATTGTTAATTTGGTATCGGACTTCAGAAACTCCGGATATACATCTTTGGGAATAATCTGTAAAACAGAAACTCAGGCAAAAGCGCTTGCTCAGAAACTCCAAGTCCATACAGATAACATATCGTTTTTGTCAAGTCTAAGTTCAGCTTATACAAAAGGCATTGTTGTCACTTCCGCACACATGGCAAAAGGGTTGGAATTTGATGAAGTGATCGTTCCACAAGCTGATAATCAGAATTATCATTCCACCATAGATAAAAGTATGCTTTATGTGGCGGTGACAAGGGCGATGCATAAAATCACATTGACCTATAGCGGGATACCCAATCGGTTCATCGAATAATTCCCATCAAGATGGTGGTTATTTGCCCGTTTACCGCTTCTTTGCATATAGTATACCCTGGCTTAACCTGTTTATCAACTAAAGTTTGTGTATTATCTAACCGACATCTTCATATCGCTCCACCCGGGTGAACAGTCTCTATCACCTAGGTGAATAAGCCAGTTCATTATTGTGCAATGATCTGTTCACCCGGGTGGAACGATGAAGATGTCGGTTAGATAACAGAATAAGATATATAGGATAACATCTAGGATACAGTGACTTAACATACAAACAACTGCTGGTTTTAAACAGATATAGCGGACCACATCTTATGTACTTACTTTGATGTGAGAGATAGCAATGAGAGATAACCGAAAACTAGTGGTTTTGATGGAAAAACAATGAGAGATACCTGTTCGGAAAGGTATCTCTCATTCATTATATTAATGATTGTCAGCATACTAGATATTCCACAGTGAGACCGTGAGACTAAAATTATTTTTTTTTTTCTAGAAGAGTCTTTTTTCCAATAATGACAAAGGATTCATTGTAACAGGCAAAAGCAGCACATACCGCTTTGATGATATTTGGGAACTGCCCTCTATGAATATGACAATGATGCATATGGAATCACAATGATAAAAAAATAATGTGTCAATGCAGTCATCATTAAAAAAAGGCACTACTCCTTATTTCAAATCCGAGAGATTTTTACTACATTCACAGCATGAAATGCAGAATTATACTTGGACTATCAGCTATTCTCTTTTTTACAGGATGTTATAATAGAGAACATATTTCCCGGCTTGACGAGGCGGAAGCTCTGTTACAAAACAAGCCGGACAGTGCCTTGACAATATTAAAGCAGCTCAGGCGGGAAGGTAGTCAGGCCGAACAGGCCAGATATGCCTTGCTTTATTCGGAAGCATTAGATAAAAACCATATTAAGGTAACGGATGATTCGCTAATCCGCCAGGCTTGGAGCCATTATAAACACTATTCCAAAGATTTACGACACCAATGTAAGACTCTCTATTATTGGGGACGAATCAAACTACGGGCAGGAGACAAACCGGGAGCATTGCGCCTTTTTCTCAAAATAGAAGAGAAAACTGAAAGACACCAATGAACCTTATTATACAGGACTGTTATACGGGCAAATCGGTGAAGTATATTATGAACAGATGAACTACAGTCGGGCTTATCATTATTTCCGTGAAGCCCGCAATAACTTCCGGCAGTCGGATAATGTACGTGAAGAAACGGAGTCAACGCTTGATATGGCAGCCGCAGCTTTTTCATTCGAAAGACATAGAGAAAGCAATGCGTCTCTACGACGCCGCTCTTGATCTGGCCGACGAACAAAAAGAACGATCACCTCGCAAAAAGCCAGCCTCACGAACCTTGCCTCTCTTTATGTAGTATCAGGCAAGCGACAAATACCTCATGACCTGCTGCAACGCATCGAACTTTCCGCCCGACAGGATACCTTGTACGGATACCATACACTGGTAGATGTGAACCTCCTGAAAAAATCGTATAGACAGCGCACGCTACTACCTGGCTCTCGCAGAAACAAAGACTACCGATATCCGTGACCTGGCCGACCTGCAATATACCGCATATCGTATTGAAGCACAAGCCAGGAACTTTGAGAAAGCAACTGATAACATACATCGTTATATCTATCTGACTGATTCGCTGACACGCTCGAACATGCAGTTTTCCGCCGGTATGGTGGAGCGCGAATATTTTAAAGAACGGACTGACTTTGCCGAATACCGGATGAAAAACCGTACTATCTGGGAAATCGCAGCAGCAACTGTAATCCTTCTGATGATAGGAGTGGCTTATTACATCACCCGCCAACGCCTGCGACTGCAACGCGAACGTACCGACCACTATCTGCTACTGGCAGAAGAAGCCAATTCCGAGTACAAAACTCTGACCGAACGCATGGAAGGACAACGCAACACTGAAAATCCTCTAAAAGGATTGATAGCCTCTCGTTTTGACATTATCGACAAATTGGGAAAAAACTTACTACGAACGCGAGAATACCGCATCACAACAGGCCGCCATGTTCCACGAAGTGAAACAAATAATCACCGATTTTGCAGAAAACAATGAAATGCTGCAAGAACTGGAGCTTATCGTAAATACCTGCCATGACAACGCCATGCAAAAACTCCGGAATGATTTCCCTGCAATGAAAAAAGCTGACATCCGGTTACTCTGCTATATCTTTGTAGGTTTTTCACCACAAGTAATAAGCCTGTTCATGAAAGATACGGTAGCCAATGTATATGCCCGTAAGTCACGACTTAAATCACGTATCAAATCAGCAGAAACAGCTAACAAGGACCTGTTTTTATCACTTTTCGGATAGGTGTTAGGCCAGTGTTAGAAATCTGAGAACCCATTCAAAATAACTATCTGAATATCAATACTATCAAAATACAAATGTTAGATTTACAAGATCGTATCATAACTCAAAAATGATACGATCTTTACTACTTTGCATTCGAAAAAAAATTGAAAAAAAGAAGATTATGAGAAAGATTGTTATTCTGCTAGGTATCATACTCTTTATGATAGCGTGCGAAAAAGGAAACGAAAAAATGAGAGAAGCTAAAAGTAGTGGTTGTCGTTTATGATGAAAATGGAAAAATTGCAACAGGTATTCCCGTAAAGATGTATAATGAAAAAGATTATAAAGTTTTTTTTGAGAAAGATAATCTGACCTTACCTACTGCGGTTGTCCGGACCAATGAAAGCGGATAGCCACCTTTATTTTACCGCAAGAAGAATGGTTCGCAGCACAGTCGCAACGGTTCTTTACGTTCGTGGTACAAGAAGGTGGCGGACCTGATAACTACCAGATATGGTCTTCCGCAGAACCGTAGAAACAGGTAAGTAGTGAAAATAGAAATACGTTTAACCCAATTCCCTAACTAAGCTTTTATCACAATGAAACAAACTAAACTTAATATATTAATAGTACTTTGCCTGCAAATGATGACAGGAACTTATTACTGAATTCAAACGGTAATTCAGAAGAAGGTACAATTTTAGTCCAGAACTTGCCGGGGCCACGATTGCCGATCGAACATGAGCTCAGCAATTGTCTGCATGATGATTGCTTCTGCAAAGTCAGTCATTCTATTGAACAACCGGTTTATAAGATTCAGTCGGTGGTCAACCAAGCCTTGATACCAGGCATGAAAAATAAGCATTCCATGCGTCATCGATTACACGTACCAGGTTTTTCTGCAACAGTGATAATGACTGAAGCACCCTCTTTGTCGCCGAAGATTAGGATGGGACGACCCCACTGGTGATCGAACGGGACATTCGATGCCGTGACCGGGAGTTGCGCCGCAGGCATGAACGATCGTCAGGACGATCTTTTTGTTGCATTCCAGATCAGCACCTCTTTGGTGGCGAAGTGTTCCGGGGATTCTCCAGTTGTTTTGCGGATGCCCGGCCAGCAACGTGATCGACGGTGCGGCCTGCTCTTACGCGTGTTATTTCTCATCGCCAGTTACGTCTGCCGATATGTTGGCATTTAACACGATAGTCGTCGAGGCTGTCAGTGTTCAGGCTTATCACGAAGCCTTCTTCAACTTCATTCCAAAGCTTACCGTCATACAGAAACGAAATCGTCTGGCAACTCTTTTACCGGAGGCGCGTCTGCAAGAGACGCCGAGGAGAGCTGCAAGAAATTACGAATACGTGTGCATAACACTGTTTGTTAGGATGTTGCCGTCTGCAGTCGAACGCTTTCCAGCCGCGTTGCAGCCATGCAGTTCGCGAACCTTTGATCGCTGCTGCAGCAACTCTTTGCTGCCGAGATGACAACCGAGAGATGCCAAACTTTGTATACATATGCCATACGGCACGAGGCGTCCATGTCACGATTTGCGATCTTTCACAGTACCATCATCTCTAAATAAGAACTTCCGCCGGAAGTTATAACCAGCACCGGTCGCTTCTCTGACATCGGCCAAGCTTCGTTTTCGCGGTGCCGGCTTGTTCATTTAATTCGCTCATTGTTTCCTTCCTCAGTATTGATACATGACCTATGGTTATTATCAGATGGTCTAATAATAAAGATTTCAGAAGATC
>VOFJ01000695.1_pt1 | contig 67133 bp, 92 predicted proteins | sample 5384081 | NCBI WGS metagenome assembly VOFJ01 (sample SAMN12384729, study PRJNA508395) | human gut metagenome | isolation source: healthy gut I | host: Homo sapiens | reverse complement strand
CCAGCATCACATAATAGTGTTTCAAAAACTTTTTAATATACACCTTCATTCCCTCCTTCACTTTGTAACTGCATTATACCGTTCCGCTCTTTGGTCAAACAGCGCGGATCATTCTCTCTTTATTGTTCTTTTTTTAGTACACAAAAAAAATGTCCGAAATAAATCGGACATTTTTTCATCTTCCTTTTTAAAACTCTCCAGGTGTACATCCGTACTCTTTTCGGAACAGCTTGGAAAAGTAGTAAAAATTATCGTACCCAAGCTCCAACGCGATCTCGGTCATACTCTTCTCTCCGTTTCGGATTTCCTGTGCCGCCGTTTTCATTTTATATCTTATCACACAATTATGAAACGTTTCTCCCGTCACTTCCCGGAATTTGGTGCTGAAATATCCGCGGCTCATTCCTACTGCATCTGCCGCAGCTTCCGCCCGTACACTTTCCGTTACATGCTCCTGAATGTATTGAACTGCACGGATACAAAGACTGATATCATCTGTTTTACTGCTGTTGTTTAAATATTGGTTCTGCAGCCAGCTGTGGATCCAGTTTAACAACTCCGGCATTGTTTCAAATGCCGGAATTTTATCCCGCTCCGACAGCTGCAGGTGGTTAAAGCTGCTTACCAGGATCCGTTCCGCATAGCGCAGCGGCAGCTCTGAAAGCTGCTCTGACATTTTTCCAGCTCGTTTTCATCAAAGATCCATCGCCCCGATTTAAACTCTTCTTCCAGCTTTCGAACGTTTTCTCCTTCCCAGTCTTCCTCTGTCCGCAGATTTCGTTCTGCCTTTTCCCGCCTTTTATTCTGATATTTCTCCACGATCTTTTTTCAGAATCGCATCGCATTCCTCCGGATCAAATTCGATTTTGGAAATATAATCCAGTGCTCCCAGACGCAGCGCCTGTCTGGCAAAGGAAAAAATCCTCATATACAGAAAATATGACAAAATCTGTTTCCGGATAGTTCTCCTTACAGATTTTCATCAGCTCCAGCCCGTTCATCTCCGGCATATCAATATCTGTAAAGACCAGATCCACCGGATGATTTTCCAAAAACTCCAACGCCTTCTTTCCATTCTGCACATCACCGACAACGCAAAGGCCATACCGTTCCCAGTCGATCACTGCAATCAGGCCCTTTCTGGCAAGCTTATCATCATCTACGATCAAAACATTCATGTTCGTCCACCTCTTTAGCTGCAGGTAAAATAATTGTGATCTTTGTTCCTGTTCCCCTTTTGCTGTTTACAAACAGATCCGCGTTTCCCTGATAAAAGGTACTCAGCATCGCCTTGACATAGCGGATCCCGATTCCCCTGTTCTCTTTTCCTGTATTCCACCGATATCCGAAGGGTTCGTTAATTTCATCAATTTCTTTTTTTTGACTCAGTCCATGTCCGAAATCTTCGATCGTCACAGCGACCAGGTTCCGTTTTTTGTCAAAAAACGTCTGGATCGCAATTTTCTCCTTCCTCCCCAAGACCGTACCGGATCGCATTCTCCACCAGAGGCTGCAGCATCATCCGCACGGTCGGTACATTCAGGTACTCGCCTTCCTCCACCGAAATATCTACCTCAAAATCATAGCGCTTCTGCTGCAAAAAGATATAATTTTTTTACCATCTCGATCTCTTTTCGGAGCGTCGTTTCCCCTTCCTTTCCGAGATTATACGACAACAGCTTTTTCAGTGCACTTGTGTATTCTCCGATATCCTTCTGATGACTCATCTGTGCCATCCACTGGATCGAATTCAACACATTCAGTAGAAAATGCGGATTGATCTGGTAAACCAGCTTTTCGTATTCCATCTGCTGTGCTTCCTTTTCCTGCTCTCTTGACCGTTGGATCAGCTCCCGGATCTGCTGCTTCATATCCTCTACATCTCCCAGCAGCTGATCAAATTCTGCGATTCCGCATTCCGGGATCACCTCATCCTGCAAAGAGCCCTGACCGATCCGTTCTATCTGGGTCCCAAGCTCCTGAATAGGCTTTCCAATTAAATGATATAAATACAGCACAAAGGACATAAACAGACTAAAAATGATCAGAACAACCAGGATCGTTTTAAAACGCCATGCATAAATTTCATCTGTATAAGTTCCTTTGGGCAGCGACAGGGCATTCATATATCCCAGCTTGCTCCTGTAAATCAGAAAACGGTAGCCGTCTTTTTCAATTACCTTGCTGGTTTCTTTTTCTATTGCTGTATCAAGCAGCTTCTGCCCCTTGATCACTTTGGGGTTTGTGCTATAGGTCACAACTCCGTTTTCATTCAGCTGTAAAATACTGTAATCATAACCCTGTCGGTTCATTGCCGGACTGATCTCATATTCCGACTTTACCTCCGCATAACAGTCCAGCAAGGTTCCGTCGCCGAAGCGTTCCCTTCGATATGCAGAATAAACCGGCATCTGATTCTGATAAAACACAGATCCGTGGATTCCCTGAAAGGTATTTACCGTTGCCTCAAATAAAACCGGTGCTCTTTTATATTCCATGGAAATTTTGACATTTGCATAGTTCGGCACAAGCTCACAGTTCCGATACGGATCATAATAAAATGCAATTAAGAGACTCGGCGAGCTGCTGTTCAGACTCACAAGCTGTGCGCGGAGATTTTTCTTATTGACATACTGATCGTAATGCTCCTCCTGTGTCAGATACTTGTCCACAGCGCTTCCAACCATACCGTCTGCGCTCATCTGATTCAGTACACGAAGAAGCTTATAACATGCTTCATCCGATTCTTTTTGTAAACTGATACAGATTCATTTTCATATTATCTTCGATATTATTCTGATTCATCAGCTGCAGGGAGGAATAAGAGGTCAGTATAATAGCAACTGCACTCGTCAGACATCCGAGTATCATCAGCAGAAGAATGATTTTCCTTAACGATATTTTTTTCTTTTTTCATATACAGATCGATTTCCTGTCTCCCATTGTGCTTATTTCGTAAGAACTTCTTTTGTATCCTCTGCTGCGTATCCCCGGGCATATTGTTTTGCCCGTTTCTCTACATACATCATTTCATCTGCCCGTTTCATAACTTCTGCCAGGGACTCGAAATCCTGTATCTGCTCATAGCCAATGCTCACACCCAGAAACTCCGGCTTTTCTCCATTCCGGAAGCTCTGCAAATAGCATTCCCGAAGGGCTTCGATTTTCTCCGCCGGGCCTCCGCTGTACAACACCGCAAATTCATCACCGCCCATTCGGTACGCCTGACCATTTTGCGCTGTCATTTCTTCCAGCATCGTCCCAAAGCGCCGCAGATACTGATCCCCGATATCATGCCCGTACTGATCGTTGATCGATTTGAAATTGTCCAGATCCAGACAGACCAGCCATAACGGCTCCGAAAGCGTTTCCAGCATTTCCTGAATATCATTCAGCATGGCGCGCCGGTTTTTCAAACCAGTCAGTGGATCCATGGATGCTTTTTTCGCATCTCTTCCGCCCGCACATGCTCCTCCGCGCCCAGGAAAGAGACACCGTAGCCACACGCAGGAATGATGATCGCCGCAAAGTTCCGTGCTGCATTTACACCTGTCAGCGGCTGCCATGGCGCCCAGGCATCCACCAAGAGCAGCGAACCATAATAGCTGACAAAGGCAAAGGCCGCCAGCAGTCCCATCCTGTCCTGAAAGTCGCGCAGGACACATCGCATTTTTCCCCGGGCCCAGGTGCGATACAGCACCACCACCACTGCCAGAGACAGAACATAAACACACAGGATCGTCTCCTGATCCGGCAGTCCAAACAACTGTACCAGCAGCATCGCCAACGTCCTGGAAAACAGGATCTGCAAAATCAGCACGTTATCCGCCATATAATAGTAAAAAATGCATGCCGTCAACCGTGCTTCCGGATATAGAAATCGGTATGCAAAGATCGCAAGCGGTGCGATGAACATGCCGATCCTTTCATGCGTCATATTCGGAAACGCCGAATGGTTTAAAAAGCAGGCATCCAGGAATGCACCGGCTGTGATCCAGAATAAATACACCAGAAGCCACGTGCAAATACATTGCCATAGCTTTCGTTTTGACTTTTGAAACGTATGTGCAAAATAGATCCCTATCAGAGAAAACCCCAAATTCATAATCGTCCTGGTCAGATCTGATAATTCGTATATCATACCCTGTCCCCACTTTGTATTTCCCCGCCTTCGGCGTCGCTTTTTTTCTTTCGTGCTCAAATCGTGAGCCGCTCTTTTTCGCCGTTCGCGATGAGCAGGCTTTTTCCCGCTCTCATCGCTCATTATAGCACAATTTTCCATGCGATGACACCGCTGAAAAAAGGCGCTGCGTGCCTTTTTCGTTGCACGCAGCGCCTGTCTTTTGATTGAATTTTAATATGCCTTGCCCCAGTAAACCATCTTCTTTGCAGGCTTTCCGCAGCATACACAGGTATCGGACAATGTTTCCTGCTCGAACGGCATGCAGCGGCTTGTTGCTGCAAACTGCTCTTTGATCTTGTCCTCGCACTCCTGACATCCGCACCACATCGCCTTTACAAATCCGGGAGTGTTATTTAAGATATTACCCATTTCTTCCATATTCTTTGCAACATAAGTATGGGATTCTCTGTGCTTTCTTGCTTTTTCCAGCATATCCTTCTGGATCGTTTCCATCAGCTCTGCAATCTTTGCTTCCAGCTCGTCTAATGCGCATTCGAGCTTTTCACCGGTATCTCTGCGTGCCAGAACGCATTTGCCCGCTTCGATATCCTTCGGTCCGATCTCAACACGAACCGGAATACCACGCATTTCAGCCTCTGCAAATTTCCAGCCGGGGCTCTTATCGGTATCGTCCACTTTTACGCGGAAGTTGGAAAGACGATCTTTTAATTCATATGCCTTATCCAGTACGCCCTCTTTTCTCTGCTGGATCGGGATGATCACAACCTGTGTCGGAGCAACCTTAGGAGGCAGAACCAGACCGGAGTTATCTCACCGTGTACCATGATCAGCGCACCGATCAGACGGGTCGTCACACCCCAGGAGGTCTGATGCACATATTTCAGCTTATTATCCTTATCTGTAAACTGAATACCGAAGGCTTTTTGCAAAGCCGTCGCCGAAGTTGTGGCTGGTGCCGGACTGCAGCGCCTTGCCGTCGTGCATCAGCGCTTCAATTGTATAGGTTGCTTCTGCACCCGCAAATTTTTCTTTTTCCGTTTTGCGTCCCTTGATCACCGGAATCGCAAGTACCTGCTCAGCAAAATCCGCATATTCATTCAGCATCTGGATCGTACGCTCTTCTGCTTCTTCAGCAGTTGCATGTGCCGTATGGCCTTCCTGCCACAGAAACTCTCTGGAACGCAAAAACGGACGGGTTTCTTTTTTTCCCAGCGAACAACGTTACACCACTGATTGTATACCTTAGGCAGGTCTCTGTAGGAATGGATGTCATTCTTATAGAAATCACAGAACAGGGTCTCAGAAGTCGGGGCGAACGCACAGACGCTCCTGAAGCTTCTGCAAACCACCATAGGTTACCCATGCAACCTCGGGCGCGAATCCTTCTACATGATCCTTTTCTTTTTCCAGAAGGCTCTCCGGAATGAACATGGGCATATATACATTCTGTACCCCTGCCGCTTTAAATCTCTCGTCGAGCTGCTTCTGGATCAGCTCCCAAATCGCATAGCCGGCTGGTTTGATCGCCATACAGCCCTTTACGCTGGTATAGCCGATCAGCTCTGCCTTCAGAACCACATCGGTATACCACTGTGCGAAATCTTCTTCCATGGACGTGATCTGTTCTACCATCTTTTTTGTCTGCCATGTTATTTCTCCTTTTCCCTGTAAATCTAAACTGGCGGTTTTACATTTTTCTTTCAAAAACAATAGAATGCACACTCTGTGGGCATTTTATTGCCATGAATAAAAAAAAGATACCTGATCCCCAAAGGGACCGGATATCCGGCGGTACCACCCCAATTAACATGCACTCTGCATGTTCACTCTGCATCCGTTAACGCCGGACCTACGCTGCCTTATTGGGGCAAAGCTCCAAGGGTCGGTTCAAAATGTTCTGCACAGCTGCTTCCACCATTGCAGCCTCTCTGAAGTGCGCTCCCATCTCTACTATTCCTTTTCTGCGCTTCTTTTCTATCTGTTATTGATGATAAAAAAATTCTCCGGATTTGTCAACCGGAAAACGAAAAGTATTGGCGCGTCCGGTGGATGAAATGATGCCGGGCGCGCTGCTCCTGATTATTTCAGTTTATACTTTTTTTTCCGCTCCTCGTCCGATAATATCGATCAATCCGTTTTCACTCATCTGACGTGCAAGCAAATATGCTCTCGTTTTTTTGATATTCAGCAGCTCCTGCAGCTCTTCCTCCGTCATTTCCTGATACTCCGCCAGATAATCCAGCACAATTTTCATCTGCGACGTAATTTCCGTCGAAGGTTTCTCTGCTGCAACTGTCAAAGCTTCCTGCTCTGGCATGTCTGCATTTCTGTTTGGCAAGATCATTTTAAACGTATTTTGCGTCACGTCAATTTTAGGTTGCACCGCACAGCCCTTATAGAGTGCAAATATTTTTCGAATGCCAGTCCCATAGGATTCTATCAGTTTTAATCTGTGAAAAATTTCCGCCAGTCTCCGGTTGCGCGGTTGGGAAATTCCACTCCGGATATCTTCCGCTGACAACCCCGGCAACAGCCCTCCAATCGAAATAAATTCCATACAGGAATTATTGACATTGATAATAATGCTTCCACTGTAACTGTAATCCCGATGAACAAGGGCATTCAGCAACGCTTCTCTCAAAGCTTCCTCCGGATAATCCGATTTTTCGATCCGCTCCAGCCCTTTAAAAATCGCTGTCGTCCGGTTACAGAGGGACAGATACGCATAGCTTTCCTCCAGCTGTTTGAAAACAGAACCGCCAAACTCCTTCGCATCCTTGAATACCGTATTGGCATCGTCTCCGAATACCGCGATTTTGGTCGTATGCTTACATTGGTCTGATAAGATCAACGCTAGGTTTGTATACTGATCGTCATGGATATTTCGCAGGCCCAATGCAATATATTTATCTTCTGTGAAATCTTACATGATATCGCGCAAATGCCTCTTCTGCTTCCTGAAATGTCAATCCTTGCTCAACGGTGCGCATCTCTTCAAACACATCTCCGTCAGAATCCTTAATCATCTGACGAATCTGATCCGGAGACGCCTGTGCACAGGACGCACCCTGACGGACATATACGCCTGACGGCTTGATTCCTTTTACTTTCAGATAATATGGTTTATAAGAGCCTTCTCCAACTTCAATCCGAATTACCTTATTATCCTGGAGGACATACCGCACGAACATGGTCACATCCGGTGCGATTGCATCCCGGACTCCATTTGTCAAACGGGTATAAGTTTCATCTATGTTCTCAATTCCCGTAGGATTTCCCTGATCGTCAACTCCACAAACCGGAATATAAATTACGCCGCCTTCTGTACTTGCAAAAGCGATCACTTCTTTATAAATATCATCGATCATCTGGGATTTATATTCAATACGTTCGCTTTCATATTGCACGTACAGCACCTCCTGGCTTTTATCTCCATACCCCCGGTTCCTACCTAGATAAATCTAGTTCTTAGCTATATCATACCTGTATTTTCACTTTTTTCAATAGTATTAGGTGAATTTTCACCCTATCAGAGTGAATATTCACTTTTTTCACTCAGTGATAGTGAATTTTCACTCTCATCACCGCAAACGAAAAACGACGCGCAAAAACCATTTTTTGATTTTTTTACACGCCCTTCGTTTTCCTTCTAAAAAACAGGCAAAGCAATATATTTATCCCACAAACTCATTATCACCACACAAATTCCCCACATGCTCTGCTTGTTTTTTCTGCCGTTTTCCGGCAATGAATAAGGCTCCAGGAGTTTTTATGTAACCGCCTTCTGCCTTATCTGTCTCACAGTGTAACACAGCCTGTCCATTCACAGATCAAAATTTCCTGAACGCAGTGAAATTCATCTTAAACGATGTCACACGTCGGTTTCTGGAACTTACTTTCCCTTTTTCTCCATGTATTTCTGGACAAATTCAGGTACTTCGGGCTCATGCAGGATGATAATGTACTTTTGTTCACTGCATTTTTTAGCAGAACCCATTGCAATTTCTTTTACCAGTTTCGCAGCCTTTTCTTTCATCATAAAGATTCTCCTTTTTCAGTATTATATTTTATTCCTTTTACAAGGAAGAATACTGAGCGACTCCATCAGCGCAGCAATTGCAACAATTCCTCGCCAGTCCGATCTCGGCAGCAGCATGCTCAATAAAATCAGACCTCCACAAAATAATATAGAATATACCTTTTTTTTCTCCATTTTTCTTCTGCTTCTAACAATGGCGCTGTTTTTTCTTCCAGGTGCCTTTAACCATAAAATCAGAATGCAGAGTCCCCATAAAACAACAAATACTCCAATTCCCCAGTTTTCTAAAAGGCTACCTGCCACAAGACTAATAAAACATAAAGCAATCATAGCCAATAAGGCATGTCCCTCTTGTTGGGCAATGAACTCCGCCTGCCCAACATCTTAATCCACAAAAGGATAATAAACATAATGCAAATTCAACTTCTTTTCCTATCAAAACGCTGATCATAAAAAAATCAAAAATTTTAACACCGAATCCAGAAATACACCAAGACCCAAACTCTATGACTTTACTTTCTGCTCTCTGTCAGTTTTAAAATTCTCTTTATTCCATTGCGCTATCTGGTTTGCCAGCTTGTCTATCATTGTCCCCCTCCTCTTTTACAAACATATCACACCTTTTTTTTCGTTTGGATAAATCATTTTTTCCTAAAACGCATCATTTTTAACCCAAACGCAAACCTATTGTTATTATTTTTACGGTTTTTTTCATATTCCGTTTCTGCTTCATCTTTCTTTGTCCTCATGATAATATAAGATATGCACTAGGAGGTTTTGATTATGACTTTACTTACTTTTTTATCCAACTTATTTCAACTACCACTTTTATACTGATGTGTCATCTGATCCTTTCAAAACGTCTGCCCCGAAAAATCAATGCCCTTTATATGCCTATACACAATTTTTTCGTTTGCATTTTCTGGCCCCTGTTTTTGGGGGCAATATGGCATACCGATCTTTTTACATTGGAGCGATTATTATTTTGCTGTTTCATAAAAAGGATCGAGTTATACAACCTTCTCTTTTTTCAGATTCTATGGGCTTGGAGTGTTTTGACTGACTACGCTGTCACTATTCCACTGCGTCTGATTTTAGGTTATGATTTTTCCGCAATACTGACCTCCCTTCCCCTCACGCTCCTGTTCTCCATCCTCCACGCCCTCCTTTGCATCCTGCCGTGTCTGTTTATCGGCAACCGTCTGCACCGGAAGCTGGTCACGAATCAGAATGTAATCCCTCCGCGGATTCAACTGCTTTTGTTTCTGGAGGTCACAATCTGTTCCTGCATTTTCCTGATCAACATCATTTTCGGCAGTCTGCTTCATTATCCGAGCGATATTCTGTTCTTCAACGGAATCCTGATTTTCTGCTTCGCAACAGCAAATGTCCTGATTTTTCTTATGCTTTACAACACACTGCAGGCCAACAAAAAGCTGGAGCTTCAGGCTCGTGAGCAGGAAAATCTGACACACTACATGGCACAGCTCGAAAATCATTATCAGGACATCCGACGGTTCAAGCACGATTACCTGAACATTCTTTCCACCATCACAGGCTACATCCAGGAAAACGATATGGACAAGCTTCGGAATTATTTTGATTCCAGTATCGTCACGAGCAGCAGCATTCTGGTCAATCAGGACGACACCCTTGCGCGTCTGTCGCTGATCAAGGTGACGGAGATCAAAGGTCTTTTGTATACAAAAATGGTACAGGCGATGAACCGCCAGCTGGATGTTTCCTTCGAGCTGACGCAGGAAATCACAGAACTTTCCACCGATTTGCTCACTCTTTCCAGAGTGCTGGGTATTTTTCTGGATAACGCGATCGAAGCTGCTTCCGAAACCGAACAGAAACGGTTTCATATTGCAATCGTGTGCAAGGTGCATTCTGTTATTTTTCATATTGAAAACTCGACGAAGCCGCTTCTTTTCCCTCTGGAAGAGCTTTTCAAGCCAAGTATTTCTTCCAAAGAAGCGCACAGCGGTCTTGGACTTCCCACCGCAAATATGCTGATCGCCAATGCGCCGGAGCTGACCTCCAACACGATCTGCGAAAACGGTCTTTTTAAACAGATTCTTGTTGTTTCCAACTTCAAAAAGAATTATCATAATATATCATGAGCATAGCTCACTCAATAATTTCGCCGTTCGCGATGAGCAGGCTTCGCCTGTTCCCGCTCTCTTGCGCTCATTAAATCATAAAGATTTCATGCCGCTTCTGCGGCAGAATGGGGGATGACATGATACCGATTTATTTATGTGAGGATAACACGCTTCAGCTTGATCTTCTCAAATCCATGATCGAAAAGTACATTTTCATTCAAGCTTACGACATGGAGATTCGACAGGCCGTCCACACGCCGCATGAGCTGCTGGATCTGCTTCCGGATCAGCCCGAAAATGCCGTTTATTTTCTCGACATCCATCTGCACTCTGACATGGATGGAATCGAACTTGCCTCAGCAATCCGCCAGAAGGATCCGCGCGCATTCATCATTTTTACTACGACGCATTCCGAAATGGCAATGACAACGTTCCGCTATCAGGTAGAACCGCTGGGTTTTTTAATCAAAGACGATCCGAACTACACCCTGCAGATTCTTCACTGTTTGCAGAGCGTTCTCGAGAAAAGTAAAATTCCGGCTTCTCCGAACGGTCGGCTGCATTTCAGGATGCCCGATCAGGATTTATTCATACCAATCCATGAAATTCTTTATATCGAAGCGACCGGTGCGCACCGCATCACCGTCCATACGACGACTGCGATCTACCAGTGCAGCGGCTCCTTGAATGAAACGCTCTCCAAACTCGACCAGAGCTTTTTTCTCTGTCACAAATCCTGCCTGGTAAACACTGCACATATCCGCACGCTGTATCGCCGCCCCTGCCAGATTGTTCTGGATAACGGCGCGGTCTGCCCCTGTGCACAGAGGCGTTTCTCTCAGCTGCAGCACCTGATGGGAATTGAATAACCTCAGCTTCTGCAGAAAATCTGCCGCAGTCCTTCTGTATACAGCACTGTATACAACGGTCCCAGAAAAATGCCGCCGGCTCCAAACACTTTCACACCTGCATAGACTGACAAAAGCATCAGCACCGGCGGCAGACCGATCTGCGCACCCAACAGGCGCGGTTCCAGAAGCTCCCGTGCTGCAATACACGCGACGTAGGTAACCGAAGCAAATGCCGCACCCTGAGGATTTTCATTCAAAAGCTGCCAAATTGCAGTCGGAATCAGTACAATGCCGGTTCCGATCATCGGCAATGCGTCCAAAATCCCTGCCAATAGTCCAATCCACAGACCATTTCTGACTTTTCCAATCCAAAGCCCCACAACTGTAATTCCTGATATGATCACCAGAATTTTCAGCTGCGCCCTGCAGTAACCGCCTGTCATCCGTAAGATTCTGTCAATATTTTCCCAGATCTCGCTCTTTTTCATCCATTCCGAAAAACGCGCATAATCCCTGCACAGCCAGAACGCCGCGATCATCCCGATCCCCCAGAACGCTCCTGTCCGCAGCGCAAAGCTGCAGGATTTCGCCGTCCAGTCCGCAGCCTTTGGCAAAATCTCCCGACCGACAGTTTTCGCCATTTCGTCTCCCTTATCCTGAAAAAACGTTCGAATTTCTCCCCGTTCCCTCCCAAGAAGCTCTTCCGCCCTGCAACAGCCATTTTCAAACGCCATATTCACCTGATCTTTGATCGCGCCTGACTCACTTCCGATTTTTACCGCCCATGCAGTTCCCTTTGACAGCAGAAAAAAGAATCCAGCCGCAAGGATTCCGGTCAAAAGCAGCAAAAATCCTGCCATCAGTATGTCTTTGCGAATCCGCAGCCTTTTCTCTGCCCGGCAAAGCTGCGGATATAAAATTCGGACAATGAAAAAAGCAAACACAAACGGCGCAACAAGCGGCAGCAAATATCGAAGCACTGCGTATAACCCGCCTGCAAGCCCTGCAGCATAGAGCACTTTTTGCCTGCAAGACCGGGCATTCTCTCTATTTTCTCTGCATCTGCAGCGCTATCCTTCTTCTCTAAACCGCTGTTTTCTTCAAAAAAATTACCCATACCATTCTCCGTTTTGCAGATGTTTCCCATCTCCACTGAGACTTAGTATGAGTAATTTCGACATTATTATGATACCAAAGCCAGGATTCCAAAAGCAATTCGTGAGATTGGGCATTCCTCTCCGCTATTTTTCTGCCGCTTCCCGCACCAGATTTTCTGACATAGCGATCAGCAGAAACAGAAACGGAATGCAGCAAACCTGCTGATAACAGAAAAAGTTGTGCGCACCGTAAACGAGTACCGCCAGCAGCCCCATCAACGCCATTGGTTCTTTTTCCCTGTTTTTCCAGAAGCGACACACTGCAGCAGCCAGAAATCCGACAAACGCTGCAAATCCAATCCCGCCGGTACAGAACAGCTGGTTTAAAAATTCATTATGCGCATTCGTCAACGTCTGATTCTGCCCGAAATAATGATGCAGTCTGCCCGCAAGATCTGTGTCTGCATAGCAGTAAACCGAATAACAGTCCGGTCCAACGCCCGTAAGCTTTCTCCATAACGGCAGCTTTGCAAACGTTTCCGCCGTGATGCTCCATGAAAAGCCGCGGGAATTTCCCCAATATTCATCAAATAAAAGATACTGGCCCGTACTGGAAACCCCGAACCATTTCTGCAGCAGACCGGTTGTATTCGCCCAAATCGTCACAACAAAAAGAAACATCAGACCGACCACGCCGATCACTGCAATCTTTCGCAAAGTCCGCCCACAGCGGATAATTTCTGCAGCTTCATGCTTTTGCCGGTACAACAGCAGAACAATGTATCCCATGCACACGATCAGGAAAAATACCCATGTTGCCGTGCTTTTTGAGAAAAATTCCGAAAGGCTGCCGAGCTGTTTTGCTTTCTCAGGGAATAACTCCTGCAAAATTCCGATCAATTTAAAGCTTCCAAACATCAACAGAAGCGTTTCCAGAAACCGTTCCATCCGATCGAAGCTGTCGCAGCCTGCAAGAAACAATCCCAGAAGCAAAAACACCATCGCAGCAAACGCACTGTCGCTGTTCTGGGTCACAACCGTTCCAAAGCCCAGCATGCAGTACAGCCCTGCTGCCGTGCGGATTCTATTGTCTTTTGCAATAAAAAACCGTAGCTCCAGCTGTCAGCGCCACGCAGACATATCCGGAATACCAGGACGCCTGCCCGATGGTCGAAAGAAACAACAGCTGCCACGACTCATCCAGGCCCTGATACATTCCGAGAGGATCGATCGAAAACCGGTGCAGGATCCCCAGCAAAAACACGCCGCCGGACGCCAGCATATGTACTGCCAGCAGCCCTTTCCACCAGATCAGATACCTCGATACCAGAAAATACATCAGCACAAGAAGTACCTGCGTCCGCAGCCCCATTGACCAGCCATCTGTGCCAGTCCATGCCGCCGCGCGGTCAACACTAAATAGCCACGAAACGAAAATCGCTGCAAGGTAACACAGCATGGCAATATCTAAATTGCTGAGAGAACGAGCGGCTGGGTGCGCCTGTGCCTGCACACCTGTCTGCGTCTTTGCGTCTGACTCTTGCTTGTGCATCCGCCGAAACAGCTTCGCTGCGCAGGCTTTTCCCCAGCTTCCAGCCGCCAGCACGCCTGCAGGAATCAGGCACACCAGACTGACTGTCAGGAAAAACGAAAACTTCCGCACACCCATCTGGGAATAGTGATTCTTCATATAATAAGGAAAAACCGCTGTCATCAGAAAAATCCACAGGGCGGTCAGCCACGAAACCGCAGATTTGCTTTCAAAGCGTAAGTTTGTCCGTAAGCTCATAACATACTCTTTTCCCGCTTGTCGGATGACAAAACGCAAGTTTTACTGCCTGCAGACGGATTGTCCGAATCCCGAGCTGCATGGATACCTCCCGACTCTCTTCGCTGCCGTAGCGCTGATCGCCAAGAAGCGGCATTCCCGCATGCGCCATCTGCACCCGGATCTGATGGAATCTTCCCGTTTCCAGCTCCACTTCCAAAAGTGCCCGGTTTTCCTGACATGCCAGACATTTCCAGGATAAAACCGCCTTTTTTGCACCGTTCTGCGAAGCATCGCAGACGCGAGCAATAGAAGCTTCCTTTACCAACCAGTCTGTCAGTGTTCCGCGTTTTCCGGTCAGGTCTTCTTTCGTATACACGACTGCGTAATAGATTTTGTTCATCTGATGCTGCGCAGTCTGGGTGCTTAACGCACCTGCGGCTTTTTTATTTTTGGCAAAAACCAAAAGACCGGAAACCGGCTGGTCGAGCCGGTGCACGACACCCAGATAGACCGACTGCGGCTTGCGCACTCCGACGGACGCCGTTGCCGATGCCGGCTGTCGGGTGCCGCCAAACGCCGAGATTTCCGCAGATTTGCCGGGCGCGCCCGCCGGCTGCTTCCCCGTCAGGTAGTTTTTCAGCTCACTGACCATATCCGGCTCGGAAATCCGGGCGCTTTGAACCGCCAGTCCCGCCGGTTTTTCGCAAACCAGAATATCTTTATCTTCGTATATAATTTTTACTGCCACGTTCCCCTCATTTCCGGATATGCTTCAGACTTTGAAGCGATATCCAACACCCCAGATTGTTTCGATATACTGCGGATTGGCGGTGTCTACTTCGATTTTTTCACGGATTTTTTTGATATGGACGGTTACGGTCGCAATGTCGCCGATCGATTCCATATCCCAGATTTCCCGAAACAGCTCTTCTTTGGTAAAAACATGATTCGGGTTCTCTGCAAGGAAGGTCAGCAGGTCGAATTCCTTTGTCGTAAATGCTTTCTCTTCGCCGTTAATCCATACACGCCTTGCCGTTTTGTCGATTTTCAGGCCACGGATTTCTATAATATCGTTTGTTTTCTGATGGCTGCTCGTCAGCCTTTCATACCGCGCCATATGCGCCTTGACGCGCGCTACCAGCTCGCTCGGAGAAAACGGTTTCGTCATATAGTCGTCTGCGCCCAGACCCAGGCCCCGGATTTTGTCGATGTCATCCTTTTTCGCACTCACCATCAGGATCGGGACATTTTTCTCCTCCCGGATCCTGCGGCATACCTCAAACCCATCAATGCCGGGCAGCATCAGATCCAGCACGATCAGGTCAAAATCCTCTTTCAGTGCGCGCGTAAGTCCTTTGTCACCCGCATATTCGATCTGTACATCAAATCCGCTCAGCTCCAGATAATCCTTTTCCAGATCTGCAATTGCCACTTCATCTTCGATAATTAAAATTTTACTCATCTGCTTCCGCCTCCCTGTATTTTCTAATCACAAAATGCAGACATGTTCCTTCGCCCTCTTTGCTGGTCGCCCAGATGTATCCGCCATGATCCTCGATGATCTTTTTCACAATGGACAGCCCGATTCCGCTTCCGCCTTTCATGGAGTTGCGGGATGCGTCCGTCCGGTAAAACCGCTCAAATATATTGCCGAGGTCTTTTGCCGCGATTCCCTTGCCGTTGTCCTCGATTTCTACCCGGATGGAATCCACCTCATCCAGCAGGCGAATATCGATCACACCTTTCTCTTTGTCCATATATTTGATGCTGTTGCCAATGATATTGTTGATGACTTTTTTGAGCTGCTCCGGATCTGCGATAATCCGAGTGTCGGGCTCCACCAGATTGGAATAGTTCAGCTGGATATTTTTCGATTCCAGATCCAGCCCGACGTCCTCTACGCAGTCTGCGAAAAATTCTGCAACGTTTATCCGGTGGAAATTGTACGGAATACGATTATTATCAATACTGGAATAATAGGTCAGCTCATTGATCAGCCGATCCATGTCGTTCGCTTTTGTGTAAATCGTGCGCAGATATTTGTCCCGACGCTCCGGTGTGTCCGCCACACCGTCGATAATTCCTTCCACATAGCCCTTGATCGCCGTGATCGGAGTTTTTAAATCATGCGTGATATTGCTGATCAGCTCGCGGTTCTGCTTTTCGTTCTGAATCTTTTCCTCTGTGGACTCTTTTAACCGAAGACGCATGTCCTCATAGTTGCGGTACAGCTCGCCAATTTCGTTGTCGTCCTCGGATTCCAGCATATAATCGAAGTTTCCCTCCGCGATTTTCTGCATCGCCAGATTCAGCCGGTTGATCGGAGCAAATACATCCTTATGGATCCACTGGGTCAGCACCATCGCCGTAAGCACCAGAATAAATATGATCGCCAGAAACATATCCAGCAGGAACGTCTTGGAAAATATACTCGTGATCCGCGTTACAATAAATGCGCTGCCCTCTGTCCCGTCTGCAAACTGAAAATCAATCTGTTTTACCAGCTTGCGCATATCATTAAAGTAATATGCGGAATCCGTTTCCTCGCTCTCCAGCCCATACGCCGGCAGCCTGGAAAAAATCTGCTGCGCGGCAGCCGCATTTCCGGCATAGTAAATCTGATCCCCTTTTCGGATGATAATATAGGAAGATTTATCCGCCGCTTCTTCATTTAATTTATCCAGATACGCCTTGTCCTCCAGCCGGTGCGTATTTTCCCGCGCCTGCTCCTGAATCGTATCGAACAGCTCATCCGTCGCCTGACTGAACGCATCGATCGATTCCGACATCATGCTGTACGCCCGCATACCTTCGCCGTAGGTCGTCTGATCTCCCGACCGCATCATGACCGTCCCAATACCCAGAAACGCGCACAGGGACAATAAAACCGGAAGCAGGATGATCGTCAAAAATGTGATTGCAAGCTTTGTCTTAAATTTCATGCTCTGACAACTCCCTGTCTTTTGCTGCAGACAGTCTGCATTTCCCGACTGCGCTACATTACTGTTTTCAGTATACCACATCCTTTTTTTCTTTTTATAAAATAGAAAGAATATATTTCTAAAAAATGTATAAATCTAAAAAATTGTGTTGACATTTCCGGATCGGCGACCTATAATAAAGCCATGATAACAATAACGATTATCATTATCGAATAGGAGATGAAGCAATGCCGGCTTTGAAGTACAGCCGTCAGCGGGAAGCAATCAAGTGCTTCCTTATGACACGCAAAGATCATCCGACCGCAGATGTGGTATATCACTCTCTCCGTGCAGACTTTCCAAACATCAGTCTTGGAACTGTCTACCGGAACCTGACGCTGCTTGCTGACCTCGGTGAGATCGCAAGACTCCGGCTTGGGGACGGTGTGGATCACTTCGATGCTGATACCAGTCGTCATTATCACTTTATCTGCTCGGAATGCGGCAGCGTTCTCGACCTGCACACCGAATTTCCGGATTCCTTCGATTCTCTTCACGGGACATCCGTGGATGGAAACCGGATCGACGGACATGCAGTGTATTTTCAGGGGATCTGCCACTGCTGTTTAAACAAACAGCACAGTTAATTTTTCACAACAAATCAGACAATGAAACCCATTGTCATGAATAAGAAAGGGGATTAAAATTATGAAATTCGTATGCTCTGTATGTGGTTATGTTTATGAAGGTGAAAAGGCTCCGGAAGAATGTCCTATCTGCCATGCTCCCGCTTCCAAATTCGTCGCTCAGTCCGGCGAAATGAACTGGGCTGCTGAGCACGTTGTAGGCGTTGCACAGGGCGCTCCGGAAGATATCATCGCTGACCTGAGAGCAAACTTCGAGGGCGAGTGCTCTGAAGTTGGTATGTACCTGGCTATGGCAAGAGTTGCACACAGAGAAGGCTATCCCGAAATCGGTCTGTACTGGGAAAAGGCAGCTTTCGAAGAAGCTGAGCACGCTGCAAAATTTGCAGAGCTGTTAGGCGAAGTTGTTACCGACTCCACCAAGAAGAACCTGGAGATGAGAGTAGATGCTGAGAACGGCGCTACCGCTGGTAAGACTGATCTGGCAAAGAGAGCAAAGGCTCTGAACCTGGATGCAATCCATGATACCGTTCATGAGATGGCCCGTGACGAGGCTAGACACGGAAAAGCATTTGAGGGTCTGTTAAAGAGATACTTCGGTTAATGAAAAATCCCGTATTTACCAAGGTTTACAAAAATTCTGAGGTGTGGCATCAAAAGCCACACCTCATTTTTTCAAACTCTTTCTCAATTCGCAAACTTCCTCTGTTTTTCCCCCCTCTGCTATGCTATACTGTGCGTAGACACGAGCCGCGCCTCGGCTCCATATCACCGCACGCCATCCTTTTTTCGCGTGCGTTACAAACGGGAGGGACTTATGAAAATATCGACAGAAATCGCCTCGGCTGCAGCGCTGGTCGGCGAAGAAAAGGCTGTAGAATATACCGCCAAAGCAGGCTTTGACGCATGGGATTTTTCCATGTTCGACATGTGCAAATATGATTGGAGCGCCGGATGCTTTTTACCCAATGACAATCCGCTCGCTTCCGACAATTATCTCGCCTTCGCGCGCAGATTAAAACAGATCGGTCTCGACAACGGCATCCTCTGCAATCAGTCGCACGCGCCGTTCCCGTCCCGCGGACCGATCATCCCTTACTTAAAACGCGCGCTGGAATGCACCGCAGAGGCAGGCGGCAAAATCTGCATCATCCATCCGGACAACTACCTGTCCGCCCAGGAAAACGCGGAAATGTACTTTGATCTGCTGCCGTTTGCAAAAGAATGCGGCGTTAAGATCGCAACCGAAAATATGTGGGGCTGGGACACGGAAAAGGATCAGTCCTCTTTCGCGGCATGTGCGACCTCTGCAAGCTTTAACGAGCACCTCGACGTCGTAAACGACGACTTTTTCGTTGCCTGCCTGGATATCGGACATGCAGAAATGCGCGGTTCCGGAGAAGGTGCAGCCAACATGATCCGCGCACTCGGAAACCGTCTGCAGGCGCTGCATATCCACGATAACGACTGCTGGCACGATTCCCATCAGATTCCGTTTTCCATGTCCATCGACTTCGACGCTGTCGTAAAGGCGCTCAAGGACATCAACTACTCCGGTTACTTTACACTGGAAGCAAGCAGCTACCTCGAAGCATTTACACCGGAAACGACCCAAAAAGGGCTCTGCGACCTCGCGGCATCCGCAAAAAGACTTTCCGATATGTTTGAAGCACTGTAAGGCTCCAGACCCATCATATAGATTCAGCTGCTCTGCATCGGTTTTTCCGGCAGCAGCGGCTGTTTTTATCTACCTAAGCTCCTCTTTCGCCTGGTGCACGCTCTCCACATATTCCTGTCCCGGCGTCTGCATCAGATACTTCGGCGCCAGAAATGCAGCGTCATGGAGCTCTTCAAGCGCAGCCTGCTGCTGCCCCGTCGGCACTGTCGGCGCTACTACCCGCGTCTGCCACACGGACATGCAGCCAGTGTATTCCACCAGCCAGAACAGCGGCTCCATATTTTTTTCCATTCTGCCGTGCAAAGCGCCGGCATCCATCCCGGTCAGTTCAACCAGCCTGCCAATATGCGAAGGCAACGGTTCTTCCACACTGCCGTCCGGCAGAATCAGACATTCCCCGTTATCCTCGTCGTTCTGATGTTTGTGAATAAATTCCAGCGCTGTCATGTCGTCCCCTCTCTCCGACGTTTTTTCTGCTCCCATCGTAACAAAAGCTTCCCGCTTTTTCAAGCCCAACCCCCAAAAGCCCTTTTTTTAATCATACCGCATATCTCATTTTTTTCTGCACATAATAAAAAAACGGAGGTATAAAGATTGAAAAAGAAAATTTTTCAATCGCGAGCTTTGTGTCTGTGCGCACTTGACACAAACTCGACATGCGCAAAAAATGTGCGCAGAAATGAGGGAAATTATGAAAAAACTTTCTTTTGCAAGTCCCATTCTTTTAACCACGATTTTGCTGTTCGCTGCGGCATGCGGCAGAAACACTGCGACCGAAACCGTTCCGCCGCAGACCCAGATCGCTTCGGAATCTGATTTTTCCGAAGAAACTTCGATGAACGGACAGACCGACTCCATCACGCCGGAGAGCAGTGCCACCGATCTTATCGGAAACGCTCCTTCCGAAACGGCGTCCGGCTCCAACTCCAACGGAAACAGCGCAGCCAACGGAACTGCCGCCGAAACACAGGATGGTCTGATGTCCGGCAAAACATCCACCGTAACCGGCAAAATTCAGGAAATGAAGGACTTTATGTTCGTCGTCGTTTCCGATGACGGGACACCCCACGCATTTTCCTATGATTCCGATAAGCGACCGGACGGGCTCGACCAGATCAAATCCGGCGACCGCGTGACCGTCACCTATACCGGTATTTTATCCGAAATCGAAAGCTTTACCGGTGAAATTATTTCCATTGAAAAAGTAAAACAGTAATAAAATTTTCACAGCCGCTTCCCTGCTGCCGCATCTGACAGCGCCGGAAAGCGGCTGTGTCCAGGATTTTAATAGATACTACAATTATGGACTTATTCCGTCCCTTAACCAAAACGTCTTCCGGCATCCTGTACAGGAGCAGCTTTGTAATTCTGCTTTCATTAGGAAAACGAATGGCAGGAGCAAAGTGTTGTAAAAAGTTTACACAACCAGGTTGCGTCCCTCTCCGCTGATAAATGCCGCGATATTTTTACAGGTCTCCTCCACGCAGCGTTCCCGCGCTTCGATGCTCGCCCAGGCCATATGCGGCGTCAGCTGCAGCTTTCCGGTTTCTTTCAGCGTCGCCAGGGGGTTATCTGCAAGGATCGGCTCCTTTTCGAACACATCCGTGCCCGCTCCTCTGATCTCTCCGTTTACCAACGCCTCATACAGCGCATCCGTATCCACAACCGCACCGCGCGCCACATTGATCAACACTGCGCTCTTTTTCATTTTGGAAAAGGCGTCCGCATTCATCAGGTGAAACGTTCTGTCGCTCAGCGGACAGTGCAGAGACAAAATATCTGACTGTGCCAGCAGGGTATCCCAATCCACCCGTTCATAGTCCCTGCAGTCGCTGTGTCCTGAGGTTGCATAAAAAATAACCTTACAGCCCAGTGCTTCTGCTGCCTTCGCAACCCGTCTCCCGATATTTCCCATTCCGGCGATGCCCCAGGTCTTTCCCTCCAGCTCATACCAGGGTTTAAAATGAGCAAACCGGGGCTGTGATGCATACGCGCCGGATTTTACGTAGTTATCATAATACGGCAGATTTTCCAGCACAGAGAGCGCCAGGGCAACTGTATGCTGCGCAACTGCAGCCGTCGAATAATTCCGCGCGTTTGCCACATGGATGCCTCTGTTTTTACAATATTCAATATCTACGTTATCATAGCCGGTGGAAAGCTGACAGATCATCTTCACCTGCTTTGCATCCTTCATTGTGGATTCATTCATCGGACTTTTGTTTGCCACAACGATATTTGCATCCGCGATCCGTTCTGCCACCAGCTCATCCGGTGTGCTATTGTAAAAATCCACCTCGCCAAACTGCTTTATCGCTTCGACGGAGACATCCTCACCGACACTGCTTCTGTCTAATACTACAATCTTCATGTGTTCCTCTCATTTCTGCGGCTCGTTCCTTCGACCGCCGGGTTCTTTTTCATCCGGCGTATTCGCGCCGTCTGCTGTTTTCCTATAAGAGTAGCAAAAAACGCACAGCACTTCAAGCCAGAAACTCCCGCAAAAGCTCTGTCAACTCGGATGGTGCGACTGGCTCGGCCGTCGTGCATTCGCGGCATCCCTGATCGGATTCCAACTGCGGAGCTATTTCGCCTTTCCAACGCTGTAGCTCGGACTCAGCTGCCCTTGGCTCTTGCATTCTGCGGACAGCAGCGGTTTGCTCCACGCTCTCGACCTCTCTACGCACCTCCCGCTCCTGCTCATCCAGATAGTCGTTATCCCGCTTTACCTGCGCCAGCCGCTCCGACATACGGTTTTCCAGAAAATCCGCCAGCGTAATTTTCAGTTCCTCTGCCGTCGACGCCGTATCGATCATCCCAATCACCGCAAAATACAGATACAGACTCAAAAACGCCTGCAGATAAAACCAGATCACATTCCCAAGCGTCTGTCCGCCCATCAGCCCCATGCAGGCTCCGATTCCGTCTGCAAAAACAGACAGAAGCAAAAGCTGCCCGCCAAGCCTGTCCCAGAACCGCAGGCTGAACCGTCCGAATTTCAACTGTCGCAGAAATTTTTCCACATAAACCGATGTATTCATCCTGCCGCCGTTTAATTCGCACAGGCTGCTGTATTTCAGCACGCATTGCCGTAGAATTGTATTCGGTGAAACAGAAAGATTCGCTGTTTCACCAAGCAGCCGTTTCAGCCGCATACCCGGAAAAAATCTGCATAAAATACTAAAAAACAAAAGCGCCGCTGCTGTTCCCATCAAAAGATATCTTGTCATGCTTTCCTCCATCCTGCTTTCCTGCGTCCTGATGCCGCGCAGGTTCCGCTTTTTCTTTAGTATAAGGCCCCTGGATTCCCGGCTGCAATCCTCGCAGGCGCACAATCGATTTCCAATTTCCGCCTTTCTTTTTCACAGGAAAACTGCTATAATCCCTATCGGAACAAGAAAATCGAATTTTCGACGGCAAAACAAGGAGGATTCTATGACCTACAAGACAAAAGGTACCTGCTCTACCCTGATCGATATCGAGATGGAACCGGATCAGCATACAATCAAATCTGTCGCTTTTACCGGCGGCTGCAACGGCAACTTAAAAGGCATTTCCAGCCTGGTAGTCGGCATGAAAGCCGAGGACGCAATCGCACGTTTAAAGGGCATTAAATGCGGCTTCAAGCCCACGTCATGTCCTGATCAGCTCGCCCGCGCGCTGGAAGAAATCGTGCAGGCGCAGTAATTTTTACGACAGAAAGTAATTTTGAGGAGATCCCATCATGAGTAAAAAAATCGTACTTACCGGTGGCGGAACAGCCGGTCATATTACCCCGAATATTGCCCTTCTTCCCGAGCTCGAAAAAGCCGGCTACGAGGTATTTTATATCGGTTCCTATGACGGAATGGAAAAACGCCTGATGGCAGATTACCACATTCCTTATTACGGCATCGCTACCGGCAAATTCCGGCGGTATTTTGACCTGAAAAACTTCTCAGATCCGTTCCGCGTACTCAAGGGATTTTCCGAAGCCCGTAAAATTTTAAAAGAGCTACAGCCGGACGTTGTTTTTTCCAAAGGCGGATTCGTATCTGTCCCGGTTGTGCGCGCTGCCGCTTCCCTGAAAATTCCATGCGTTATCCATGAATCCGATATGACACCCGGACTTGCCAACAAGCTCTGTATCCCGGTTGCCCGAAAGGTCTGCTGCAACTTCCCGGAAACCTTAAAATCGCTTCCGGCTGAAAAGAGTATCCTCACCGGCTCTCCGATCCGAGAAGAACTGCTGCACGGAAATAAAGAAGCAGCAAGGAAGCTCTGCGGTTTTCATTCCGACAAGCCGGTTCTGATGATCATCGGCGGCTCCCTTGGCTCTGCAGTCATCAATCAGTCCGTCCGCGAAGCGCTTCCAAAGCTTCTGGATGATTTCCAGATCGTGCACATCTGCGGCAAGGATAAAATTGACAACCTGTTATTAAAAACACCCGGCTACAAGCAGTTCGAATATGTAAAAGACGATTTAAAGGACATCTTCGCCATGGCGGACATCGTCGTTTCCCGCGCAGGTGCAAATGCAATCTGTGAGCTGCTCGCCCTCAAAAAGCCCAATCTGCTGATTCCGCTTTCTGCAGGTGCAAGCCGCGGCGACCAGATTTTAAACGCACGCTCCTTTGAGGCACAGGGCTTCTCCATGGTGATCGACGAAGACTACCTGTCACCCGGTCTTCTGATAGAAAAAGTGCATGCACTGTACTGCTCCAGACAGACCTATATTGACGCGATGGAAAAAAGCCGCCAGACCAATGCAATTCCTTCTATTCTTGAAATTTTAAACGAGATAACGGACTGAACATGAATAAAAAGCGCTGTGCAAATGAACGATTCGGCAGGAAACAGCCTTTCCTTTTAGGAACGGCAGTTTCCAGACTCCGGATACATCAAATGCACAGCGCTTTTTCCTGATATTTGCGAGGATGAACGTGCGTCTGTCTTATCCAAGAATTTCTTCTTTTACAGCTGCCAGCTCTTCTGCGGTCGGGCTGGTCTGCTTCCAGTTGATCGTCTGTCCGTCATTTTCATATCTGGGAATCAGGTGGATATGGAAATGAGGAACAGTCTGTCCTGCTGTCGCACCATTATTCTGAACGAGGTTAAAGCCATCGCAGTGCAGCTTCTCCGTCATCTGACCTGCCATCTTTTTCGCCAGGGAAAATGCTTTCTGGCACCAGTCATCCGGCAGCTCATAAAGATTTCCAAAATGCTCCTTCGGCATCACGAGGGCATGTCCCTTTGTCGCAGGTCCAAGATCCAGGATCACGCGGAAGCTGTCGTCTTCATACAACGTATTGGACGGAATCTCTCCGTTTGCAATTTTACAGAAAATACAATCATCTTTTTTCATGTGAAAATCCCTTCTTTCTAAATACCGGCGGTATAATGCTTAATAAAAATCCAAGAAGAAAACCGCTCAACAGTCCGCCTACATGCGCCGCATTGTTCACATACGCACTGCCAAACCCTGCATACAGAGACAGGACAACGGCGAATACCGCTCTTTTCAGGGAAATTCCCGCAGCCGCTCCTTTTTTGACAATTACCAGAAAAAGCAACGCACCCGTCAGCCCGAAAACCGCTCCGCTGGCTCCGATCGATTCATAAAAGCTTCCAGTTGAAAGCTCATATGCCGCAGAAAGCAGATTTCCGAAAATCGCAGAGCCAAAATACAGGATCAGAAAGCGCACCTTTCCAAGGCATCTTTCCACCACATCGCCGCAGCAGTAGAGCAGCAGCATGTTGTTGAGCAGATGCTCGACGTCGGCATGCAGAAATGCAGCCGTAATCAGTCGGTAAAACCCGCTGTGCTCATAGAGAAGATACACCACGCTGAAGCAGCCCTCCGATTCCATCCATTCTCCTGCTTTGGGCAGGATCAGTCCGATCAGAAAAAGAATGACATTCAACGCTACCAGCACCACTGTACAATAAGGGATTTGGTTCTTTGCTCTACCAGCTTCCATCCCGTTGTTTTCCATCGTTTCCCGGTATGCCATAGCCGTTTTCCTCCTGAAATGAGGGTATCACTTACCTGTCCTGGTGTCAACGCTGTTCCTGCACTCTTTCATACCGAAAGCGCTCTCTTCCAAAGCATACCATATCCCCCTCCTGTAACTGCACGCTTTCGTTCGGAGAAAGCTTATGTCCATTGACACTCGTTCCATTTCTGGAATTCAGGTCGCGCACACTGATTCTTCCTCCGTATCCCTCCAGCCGTGCATGGATTCTGCTGACCGATCGGTCTGACAGCACGACGGAAACTCTTCCTTTCAGCTTTCCGATCGTAAGCGGAAGTCCCTTTAGCACAAGACGCTGCTCTTTCCCCTGCGCATTCAGGCAGTACAGCCCATCGTACTGCTCTGTCATGCTGTCCAGATCGGCAAAATAGACCGTCTCCTGACTGCCATTTTCATACAGCTGCTGCTCATAGCTGTCCCATACCATCTGATCCATCCTGCTGACCGACACTTCCTCGCATTCCTCCCCGACAGACTTGCTCTTCCGAAATCCTGAAAACAACCGCTTCCACCAAGGTTTGTGCGCTGCTTTCTGTTCATCCCCCTCTGTCATGATATCTGAGGCGTATTTCAGCGTCTTGATAAGAAACGCCTGTCAAAGCACCTCGCTGCCCTACAGCTCCCGACTCTGACGTACTTTCACTTTTTCGCAGCTCTACAGGCCATTCGCCATCCGGCAGCGTTATGCGCGCCCCAACGGTACTCCTGCAGCTCCAATCTCCCGAATCTCCCTCTCTGCCGTTTCGTCCACCGCTTTCCGTGTACGCCCCTGACACGCACCAACTGTGCTCCTTTCCCCGCCCGGTCCGCTTCGAATCCGCCATCTCTTTCTCCAGAAACGGCAGGAAAGAGGACAGCACAAAGTAATCCGCCTTGGAAAGCTTATAGAATTCATACGCAAGGTTTACTGCCTGCTCCTGTCCATGATCGATATGCTCCAGAAAGAAATCCGCCAGCTCTACATACTGTTTTCCAGTCTGTAGTCCGCCTGGATAAAAAGCAAAATAAAGCTCTCCTGTCTCCACATCTGCAAAAATTACCTCTTCTCCAGAAGAACCCCAGACTCATCCAACATGTACTCCCCCAGCTGTGCCTGTACCGCTGCTGTATCCCGGATAATCCGTTCCAGGTCTGCCGCCTTCATTCTCCGGCTTTCATACAGCCGTGCAAGCGGCTGGCGGGAAGTAATGTCATAGTATAAAAGCTCTTCCCCATCCAGATACCGCAGGCTGCACGGAAGCAGCCTTCCAATTCGATTGTGCTGCATAATCCGGTAATCATACCGCTCCGCCATATCCTTGTCCTGGCAGGGTAATACCATATAGCTATGGTTCAATTCCCGTTTATAGATCACTTTTTCCGCAATCCGATCCTGTCCACTTTTTCGCTCTATCTGCTTATTCATCCCCCAGTTCCTTTCCTCTTCTGATTCCTCTGATATAAGCCGCCGCATTCCTGACATACGCAGTCTGCTTTACCTTCAGCCGTCCTCTGTCGCCAACAGCCGCCAACCGTGCAAGCGGCGTTTCCCGTTCCAAAGTCACTTCAACCCGAAGCATTCCGGCTTTGATCTGCCTTTCTTCTTTTCCAAAAGACAGAACCTCCCCCTCCAACAGCTGATTTAACTGCCCATCCGCATAACCGGCGTCCGGGCGTTCCTGTGCCGCACTCCGAAAAGCCGCTGTATATGCCGCCTGCATCAGAAAACAGCCCTGATACAGATAACTGCAAAGTCCGATCAAAAGCACAATGAAAATCGAGGCAAGCGGAAGAAGCACCGCCGCTTCTACGACCACATAACCGTCTGCTTCTTTTTTTTTCTGATATTGGTTTTTTTCCATAATTTTCTCATCTTTACGTCTGCAACAGCTGCGTAATCACCGTCGCAGCAAACAAAAACGGGGCAAACGGCAGCCTACTGTTCTGATGAAGCACACCGATCCCCATTCCGCAGCCAGCTACAACACCAATCAGCAGACAGCCCATGCACAAAATTGAAACGCATGCTTTCCACCCCAGCAGCAACCCGAATACCAGCAGCATTCCCGCGTCTCCGCTCCCGACCTTTCCGGCAGTCAGGATTACAACGCTTTCCAGACATACCGCCGGAAGAATTGCTGCAAACATTTCCCAAGCACTCTCCGTTCCCTGCCAGATACGAATCCCGGACAGAATACATCCTGCGGCCGCGCCAGCCAAAAGCACCGACAATGTAATCTTCCGCCTTTTACAGTCCGTTACCGAACAACACACTCCAAATAAAACCGCCAATCCTGTTTCCATATTTTTCTCTCTGTCATCCGCACCGTGGACAGGCATGTCTGCCCATCTCCAGCGCCTGCATCAGCGTGACACTTTCAATCGTCCGTCTGAGCCCGCTGCAGCTTACTGTATTATGATATCTGCTTCCTCCGTCCGTCACATAAATCAGCCGATTTTCTAACCGTCCCCTGCCAACACATACGCTGCATGGTGTATAATCTGCTGTTATTTCCTCCCGGTCCGCAAGGCGGATGGACGGATTCAAATAGACAGCTCCGTTCCCGGTGATAGGCTTCTCCTGATTTTGTAATATAAACCAGCTCTTCTTCCTGCCGTTCCCAGTCTTCTCCCGTCCCGTCCCCGCTGTAGCCAATCCATTTGTGCATCACGCACCCGTTTACGACATAGCTGCTCCGAAAAGCGGCTGTCCCAAATGGCGCAGAGACCGGCGTCAGCCGCATCAGCCGTACATCCGGTTCTCCATCCTCCTGCCCATAGGCATACAGCGCAAGCTGACGGGCCGTCTGATGCAGCTGCGCTTCTTTTGAGGAATACGTCCAAAATACCAGAAACAGCGATAAAAGATTGGCAACTGCAAACAGGAAAACCGGCAGTACAACTGCTGCCTCCACCGTCATGCCAGCCGGAAGCGCCCGGCGAGATGCCTTTTTTCGCCCCGGACAGATCCACCTGCGTATCCATCCGGCAATTCGGTCTTTGGGCTTCCGGGAATTGAGAGCATGTTGTCCGTATTTTTTATACTGCTGTCCTGGAGAGAAAACAGCAGCAGCGCATTCGATAATAGGTTTCTCCAAAAAGGCATCCGGCCCGACCCTCCCCTCTTAATCGCTTATTCATACTCGTACCGCCTTGTGATTTCATAGCTTCCGGTATAGCCGCTGACTACCCGGATACATGCCTGCATCCCGTCGATCAGCCCATCCAGCCGAAAATTGCTGTTTCCCGGTGTCTGCCGGATATCGCTCTCCATCACATCCATCAGTCCTGCAATCGCCTTTTTTGCACCATGACATACCAGCAGCGCGCCGAGATAATCCTGATAGCTCATCCCGTCCGCAGACGAACGATAGGAATCCAGATGGCTTCTGTAGGTCAGCAGCTGAGAAAACGGCGTATTCCAGCTTCCCTCGCTTTTGACAAGCGGAATCTTATCCCCCCGCAGCAAAATTCGGACATCCTTGACACTTTCCGCGTATGCCCAGGCAAATAAAATCACGGTCGCTGCAAGGTCTTTTATCTCAGGCAAGCCAAGCAGTATGGCAATAACGCCCGCTGCGGTTTCCGCCTCCGCTTTTAAGCTGCTTCCAAATAGAAAGGCTGCGTTCACAGCTTCCCGAAGCAACAAAATCTCCTGCAGCGTCTTTTTCAGATTTTCCCGATCCTGCGTCTGCTGCTGCAAAATATATTCCACCTCGTAAGCGAGCGCGCTGTTTTCTTTCTCCTGCCCGAAGCTGCCGCATTTTTTCAGGATATAAGCATACAAAAGCCCCTGATCGACCAGGCTGTTCACAGCTTCCTTTCCATCCGACAAACCGGTTCCACTGTTTAAATGCCGCACAGACGGTCTGCCCGCCCCGGAAAGACACGCACTGGAAAGCTGCATTCCCTGCGCCGCTGCTCCCAGAATTCCCTCGCTGCGCGTCGCCCGCACCGCATCCGACGGTGTTTCCGGAATTTCTCCATCCCAGTCTTTATCCTGAAGCTTTTTCCGGCGAAAAATCTCTTCTTTCAGCGATTCCTCGGCAGCATCCCACTCTGCTTCCAGATCGCGTCCCTGCAAATCTTCCAGCTGGTTTCCCTGCTCCAGCAACGTTTCCGCCAAAGAAAGCCCGGAAATATCCTTCATATACTGGACGATATGATACTGCAGCACCGTCCCGCCATCGTCAGTTGCAACGCCCGCCTGCAAAAGCTCCACATCTTCTGTCGAAAGCCCCAGCAGGTCTTTTGCCCCTGCTGTTGGAAATTCCTTCTGTGGACGCAGATTCCGCTCCATATAACGGAAAATATGTTCTTCCGTCCGATGATAGGATGGATCGCCGGTCTGATACGCCGTATCGATAAAAAACAGGTCATACTGATCCAACATTTCCCGATGATATTCCGCCAGCGCAGAATCCAACGCCATATCCGCACAGCACTCTATGTACATTCGAATCGTGGAGATTCTGACCGCCGTCAGGACGGCCAGAATCAGCGAAAGCAAAATGCCCATAACAAGTGCAAGATACACCGTCATATAGCCAGGCGTACTCTGCTTTCTCTCGCTCCAGAGCTTATCTACACAGGATACAGCACGATGCACGTCTGCGTACTTTTCTGCTTTCTGCCTCATATCTTCCCTGCCTGGGACGTGATTTTGCCAAAAATATTCGTCACAAGCTCGGTAATTCTGTCTTTGAAAATCAGCACAAGTCCAGTTGCGACTAAAATCAATAACACGACTTCCACAGTTCCGACTCCATCTTCATTTCTGAGCACCTCATACACTCTTCTCTGCAGCTTCCATACTCCATTCACTGCACGGTTTTTCCAATACATCAGCATATTTGTTCCTCCTCGTCTTCCTATCATTTATCGTTTCTTACTGCACGTTCGATGCAACATTTCCCAGGCCCCGTCACAGTCCTCCGAAGGAGAGCCACGCCGGTACCAGAATCAGAATCATCACCACACTCAGCATCAGCAGCATCGGAAATAACAATTTTGTCTGTGCTTCCTCTGCTTTTCTCCGCGCGGCAGCTTTCTGTTCCTCGAATGCATTCTCTGCCTCCTGTCCGAGTGCAGTGATCAGTTCTCCTGTTCCCCTACGGATGTTCTGGGCCAGCAATGCCGCGCACTTTTTATATTGTGGCAGACGGGTGCGTTTTCCAAAACGTTCCAGCGCTTCGGTCTGCGTCATTCCGCTTTCCATTTCCCGAAATGTCCGGCGCACCTCTTCGTAAACAACACCATTCTTTTCTTTGGAAAGTCTCGCAAAAATCTGTCGGATCGGCATTCCAGTCTGCGCAAGCAGCGTCAACCGCGCTAAAAAGGACGGATAGGCCAATGCGAGCTCTTCCTGCCTCGCTTCTCCTTCTTTTTCCAAATCGTGATCATATGCAAACGAAATCAAACCTGCCCCTGCTATCGTCAGACATAAAATCCACAGCCCATATGGTTCCTGATGCAGCCGCCATTTTACCGGCTGCTCTTCCAGTGTTTCCGGCAGCGCTGCCGACGCTTGCTGCAGACTGCGCTCTGCTTCCAGCTGCCGTCCTGTTTTCGCGCATCAGTCGATCTGCCAGACTGTCTCCCTTTGGCACAATCCGCACTGCAAAGGAGCATTCCCGCTCCTGCTCAACACACTGCAGTCGGACGCTCAGCACTACCAGCTCTCCGCCTTCCTCCACCCACTGTTTCCGAATCTGTCCGGAAGCATCCATCAGGTCATAGCAGTCACTCTGCCAGCTTCCCGTCACCAGCCCGCCGCAGAATCTCTCCGGCAAGTCCAGATCGTCTTCCACGCTGTCCGGGTTTGGAATTGCCGCTACCCAGCGCTCCAGCTCTACCTGTGCCTGATCCAGAAGCGCTGATGCCTCTTCTTCTGACAGCTCCTGCTCCGGCACCGATACCGAAATCTTCCGCAGCTTTTCGTCTCCGACCTCAGCATCCAGTACATACGTCCGGTCTCCTTCCCCGCTGTCCGGGCGAAGCAGTTCTGTCAATGGCTCTAAACCTCCTGTCGTCAAAAAAATCTGACAAAGCAGTGCCATCGCCAGTCCGGCGGACAGGATCGCCAGCAGGCGCTCTGTTTTTTGAACCTGAAATTCCCGATATTTGAGAGCGCCTGTTTCCCGTCCCCAGATCCGGCATAAAATTTCCTGTCCCTGCCTGTTTCCCGTTTTCCTGCCGCCTCGGTTTCGTTCCATTTTTTTCTGCAACACTACCAGCCGCAGCGCACACGAATGAAACAGTCCAACCTTTTTTCCTTTCTGTTTCCACATGTCCTCTATCACGCCCGAATATCCATAATCTTCTCCGCCAGCACGCACGACGCCAGATACAGCCCGAGGCAGACCGTCATAATCGCGATTCCTGCCGGGTTATGGTACAGTCCGTCAAAGAATCCCTTCGACGACACCTGCATATAGCCGTAGAGTAAAAACGGAATCAGCATCATCACCTTCTGCTCATATTTTCTCGATGCCAGCATCGTCGCAATATCCCGCTGCGTTTCCATCCGCTGTCCCGTCAGGTCTGCCGTTCTCTGAATCATCTCCTTTAAGTTGCCGCCCAGATGCCGCGCTGTTGCAAACACCTCTGTAAAATCCCGGATTTCTTCGATGCCGCTGCGCCTGCCAAAATCCAGAAGCATCTGCTCCAGCGCCACCCGGTTTGTCAGTCCCTTGCGAATCAGTGCAAGCTCCTGTCCCATCTCGCTATTTTGTCCGTAAAGGACGCCGATTTCGCGTTCCACATCCAGGAATGCATTTTCTATGGAGCTCCCTGCCTGGATACCTGCCGTTACCATCAGGATAGTATCCTTAAATTGCAGAGAGAGTCTTTCCTTTCTTTTTTGAATTCTGTTCTTTTTGTCGCGTCCGTATAAAACCTTCCATACTGCCGGAAACGCCAGCATTCCAAGCCATGACCGGTAGAACATCCCTGTAAAAGCGCCTGTTGCAAAAAATGCTTTGAAAAAGCAGAGCAAATATTCCTGCCAGGAAAACCGGTATTTGGAATAGTCTGTTTTATTTTCGGCCAAAGCCCGCCGCTTCCAGCTTTTCCACATGATAAAGTTCTCCTTTCTTTTCCAGTTTACCGCTGACCTTTTCCCGCGTACTGTTTTCGTCCTCTTCAAAGGCATACAGCGTCCTGGTCGTAATCTCCCCTTCCGAAAATCCTGTAATTTCTGCGATTTCCAGTACCTTTCTGGTTTTGTCCCGCATCCTTCCAAGATGCACTAAAATATCAATTCCCGATGCGATCTGTCTTCGTATGGCAGACAATGGAATGTCCATTCCCATCAGGAGCATGGTCTCCATCCGAAGCAGCATGTCCCGTGCTGTGTTTCCGTGCCCGGTTGACATACTCCCGGCGTGCCCGGAATTGTAGGCGGTCAGCAGCTCACAGATCTCTGCACCGCGAACTTCCCCGACGATAATCCGATCCGGCCGCATTCTTAAACTGCTGCGGATCAGATCCCGCACGGAAATCGTTTTGCATCCCTCCATGTTGGCGTTTCTGGTTTCGAGGGAAACCAGATTTTGCGCATATTTTAACTGCAGCTCCGCGCTGTCCTCGATCGTCACGATTCGTTCCTCCGGCGGAATCGCCTGCGACAGCGCATTTAAAAACGTCGTCTTTCCGCTCCCCGTACCCCCGCTGATAAAAATGTTGTACCGGCACTTTACCAACAGTTCGAGAAAGCTTTTGCATTCTTCTGTAATCGACCCAAGCGCCACCAGCCTGTCCAGCGTCATTCCCTCTTCCGGAAACCGCCGGATTGTCATCGCAGGACCGTTTAACGCAACCGGAGAAAGCACGACGTTTACCCGTGAACCATCGGAAAGCCTTGCATCCAGAATCGGAGACGCTTCATTGACAACCCGGTTGCAGCCCGCCGCAATCTGCTGAATCACATCCAGCAGCCGTGCAGGACTTTCGAACCGTCCCTGCCACTGCGTAAGCCTGCCGTCCTTTTCGATAAAAATCCGATCCGGTCCATTGACCATGATCTCTGTAATCCGCTTGTCCTCCAGAAGCTCATGCAGTACATCGAAACCGCGAATTGCCGCAAACAGCTCTCTGCCAAGCTTTCTTCGCTCTGCCACGTCCAGCCTGCCGATGCAGTCGCTTTTGCAGAGCCTTTCATCTATCAGCCGTCGTACCTGCCCGTCCGAAAAATCCTGTCCGCAGTCCAGCTTCTGCAGAATTTCCTGCTTCACCTGCACGCGGAACTGTTCATACACCGCCCTGCTCATCTGCATCCAACACTTTCTTCGTATATTCCGCCAGCTCCCCGGTCAACAGATTTCCGATGTCCTTGGGCAGTTGGCAGAAAAATGGCAATTTTAACTTTTTCGAGCGCTCCCAGACGTCCGAATAATCCGTCCGTTCCAGCGTCTCCCGATACTGAGCAAGCTTCGCGGCGGCAAAGCCGTCCTCCCGTACGATCGTGTAAATCCTCGTACAACGCCGCAGGACATCAAATAATCCCTGCACCCCATCCGACAGATCCAATAGAATGACGTCATATTGCCCGTCATCCAATAAATCCAGCAGACGCCGCCATTCCTCTCTGGCAATTCCGTACAGATCGTACCCGCATGACGCCGGAAGAATGAAATCCATTCCGTTGATGCACTCCGCTGCCTGATACAGTCTGCCTAAAAACTGCTCCTTAGACTCCTGCAAATAGTACAGCAAACTTGCAAACTCTGTGTTATCCGCCTGTTTTCCAAGCATCTCGGTCAGCCCTGCACAGCACTCAAAATTCAGATACAGCACCCTTTTATTTGCCGCCAGAAGCTGTCCCATCGTCAGCGCAAGCGTTGTCTGCAGGCTGCGTCCTACCGGCGTATAAAATCCGTACACGCAAGCCTTCCCTACCGTCTGCAAAAATGGCAATTTCTCTGTTTGCATCGCCGTCTCCGTGACTTTTTTTGCAATCCGGAGCACACTGCTGTACTTGCTCACGCACGGAAGCTCCTGTACCGGGCTGTTTTCTTCCTCCTGCAGCAAAATGACATGCCGTACCCAGTCCTTCATCTCTTCCCGAAAAAGCCCCTGCGCGATCAGCAAAATCTGTACCGGCTTTCGGGCGAGAGAATCCTGTAAACGCTCTGCTCCCGTAAAAGCCAACACCTCAAACGGAAAATCCTCCCGTCTGCTCAGCGCATCCATCAGCCTGCATGCATACGCCTCCTCCGGATCGCAAATCGCCAATGTCCGTCTATTCAATTGTTCGTATTCCTCCTGGTAATTTCCTAAATAACAGAATACAGAATTCAGAAAATATAAGAACCGCTAATCAGCGGTATGGACCGGGATCAGATGCCTCTGCATTGATCCCGCCTGATGGTAAGACAAAGTATAGACCGGATTTTCTGTACTGTCCAGCGCAAGATAGTACCTTAAATGTTACTTGTGAAGTTTTGACAAACCTGGTATGCAATCTTTATGTATTTTTACCCCATCAAATACACCCGCACGCCGTACAACAATGCAACACCCGGTAGTCCGAGAAATCCAGACGTCAACGCACTCAGCGCATTGATTCCGACGCACGCATCCAGTCCTTTTTCCTGCAGATATCCGTTTATCAGAAAAATGGCGATCATTCCAAAAACCAGCCGCAGCATAAAATTCAGCGCAAGCTCCGCTCCCTTTTTCATAAGCCCTCCCGCCCGGACTTCGTTGATCTATATATATTCCTGCCTGTCACGCAGATATTCGTATCATACGATGGAAACAACCGCAGATATTTTTTCTCCCTGCCCGGATATTCATTGTTCGGATGTATATTTCTTCCAGTTTTTCTCTATACTGTAACAAACTCCCCTGCCAAAGCTGTCAGAATACCGGGGATTTCGAACGTTACCACTTTATCTTTCCGGGAGGAACACACATGAAAGTTTCTTTTCGCATCGGCGGCAGACCGTCCGCTGAGCTTGCCTCAAAAACGCCAGAAGAAGCCTTGAGAAACAATCTGCAGCTCGCCAAATGGGAGCTGGACAATGCCTATGCCGGGTTCGAATACGCGACCGATCCCGATCTGATCGACTGCTACATTTTTCAGCTCAATGCCGCCATGAAACGTTATCGTTATCTCCTCAATCAGTGGAACGGACTTGATAAAGTCTCTGCAGGAGACGTGTAATTTAGCGCATAAGATCCTTCCATTCCGCTGCAGTGCGATCCGCGCGGAGCGTTTTTATTTTATAGGACGCATTTTCCTATGAAACAATAGAATGCACGCTCTGCGAGCATTCTATTGTCATGAATAAAAAAGGACCTTGGATTCCCCTTGGAACCCTTGGTCCTTTTCTCTCTCTAACAATATCTGCAATGCGTGTATTCTATTGGTTGCGACATCAGAATACCCGCACAACACATTTCTCAGAATGCAAATACCAGTGCGCCATATGCAGGCAGATCAAAGGTGATCCGATACGGCTTGTAGTCGCTGGGCTCTGCAGTTGCTGTATAATCGGTTTTCAGTTCTTCTCCGCTGCCGCCAAAGCGTTTTTCCGCGCTGTTTAACACCAGCTTATATTTCTTCTTTTCCGGTACCCCAACGCAGTAATCCTTACGCTCTACCGGCGTCATATTCAATACAAAAAGCAGTCTCTTTGTCTTTTCTCCACTGGTTTTACGAATAAAGCTGTAAGTGCTGCGATCTGCATCATCCGCATTGATCCACTCAAAACCGTCCCAGCTGTTGTCGATCTCATACATACAGGGATATTTTCGATAAAGCTTTAAGCTCTGCCACGTAATCCTGCAGTCCTTGATTCAGCTCATTTTGCAGCAGGAACCAGTCCAGCTCACGGGCCTCACTCCATTCGCGCTCCTGTCCGAACTCCTGTCCCATGAACAAAAGCTTTTTGCCGGAATGTCCGAGCATATAAGTATAGCCGACGCGCAGGTTTGCGTACTTGTCCACCTTGTAGCCGGGCATTTTGTTGACCATCGAGCATTTCAGATGTACGACCTCATCGTGAGACAGCGGTAAAATATAGTCCTCCGCATCGTTATAAGACATCGCAAAGGTCAGCGCATGATGATCATTCTTCCTAAAATAAGGATCCAGCTTCATATATTCACAGAAATCGTGCATCCAGCCCATATTCCACTTAAACGTAAATCCAAGGCTGTCACTGCCGATTTTTCCGGTCACGTTTGGCCACGCCGTAGACTCTTCTGCGATCGTCATGATACCCGGATAAGTTCCACGGATCACGGAATTGAAATGCTTGAAAAATTCGATCGCGTCCAGGTTTGTATTGCCGCCGTAACGGTTCTGTACCCATTCGCCGTCTTTTCTGCCATAATCCAGATACAGCATAGAGGCAACCGCATCCACACGCAGTCCGTCTACATGGAATTCCTTAATCCAGTACAGGGCATTTGTGATCAGGAAGCCCTTAACCTCGCTCTTGGCATAGTTGAATACTTTAGTTCCCCACTCAGGATGCTCGCCCATTCTGGGATCGGATATTCAAACAGCGCCTCGCCGTCAAAATCTGCCAGACCGTGGGCGTCCTTGGGAAAATGGGCAGGTACCCAGTCCAAAATGACACCGATCTTATTGCGGTGCAGCTTATTGACCAGATATGCAAAATCCTCCGGCGTTCCGTAACGGGAGGTCGGTGCATAATAGCCGGTTACCTGATAGCCCCAGGAGCCGTCAAACGGATGCTCTGCGATTCCCATCAGCTCGATGTGGGTATATTTCAGTTTTTTCAGATATTCTACGATACGATCCGCAAATTCTCTGTAATTATAAAATCCATCCTCCGTTTCCGGATGCTTCATCCAGGAACCGATGTGACACTCATAAATTGCAACCGGCGCTTTTTCCGGATCCTGCGCGCTTCTTTCTTCAATCCACTTGCTGTCCGACCATTTAAAATTGGTAATATCTGTCGTAACAGAAGCAGTTCCCGGACGTACCTCCCCCTGGTTTGCAAACGGGTCTGCCTTGTACAGCTTTCTGCCGTCCGGCGTGATAATCAGAAATTTGTAAAGCTCTCCCAGACCAACGTCCGGAATAAACGTCTTATAAATTCCGCCGGGTCCCAGCTTTTCCATCTGGTTTGCAGTCTCATTCCAGCTGTTAAACGTTCCAATCACAGAAACGCTGGCTGCGTGTGGTGCCCAGACGGCAAAGCTCATTCCTTTCTTCCCGTCTTCTACAGACTGATGTGCGCCCAGCTTTTTGTAAATATCGTAATGCGTCCCCTGAGCAAACAGATACTGGTCGGCCTCCGAAATGTATACCGTTTCCGGCACTTTCGCCGCTTTTACTGCTTTCGCTGTCTTTGCCTTTGCCATAATAACCCCCTGTTTGGATATATTTGAAACGCTCAGATAAAGTCTTTCTCCCGCAAAATAATCATGTCATCTTCATCGTAGCGTCTCCGAAGCACAATATCTATAAAGTGTCCGATCGTCTTACGGTTTGCATGAGCAATCGCCTCATCCACGATGTCACGCACTTCCCCCACCGTAACGGCATGCGAACTGGTCTGCATATCCTCGATTCTGGTATGCAGGGCGAGCCTGCCGAGCTCGTCGATCGAATACTCCTGTGTATATGCGTACTGACAGCCGTATTTTACCAGCGTTGCGCTGTCCAGCGCCGCGATATCAAACCGCGCGGTAAAGCTTTCCATCAGTCTTCCGTTTTTCTTATATAAACGGTCGATCGCCCGTTTTTCATCCAATACAAATACAATGATGCCGGTATGTTCCTGATTCAATGCGTCTGCAAGCTTCTCACATCCCTCGTTGGAAAGCTTTCCGGCTTTCTCAATGACGAGCGCGCCGTTTGCAACCTTTTCCACAAGCGCTTTTGCATCTTTTTTATTGATCAGCTCCGCGTTCACTTTGGCAACCTTGCCGGAGAAGTTTCCGTCGGACGCCTGAATTTCGCGGATCATACATTTTGTCAGTTTCAGTGTACCGGAGCCTGGCATACCGGTAATCACAACGTTTCCAGTGTACGCAGAAAGGCTGATTTCATCCAGCGCTGCGACCAGCTGGCGCATTGCGCGTTTGGTCGGGATGAACTGGGCAAAAAGCTTGCGCTCTGCCTTTGTCATGCTGCGCACACGCTCGGCTGCCTGCTGTTGGGATACACGCTCCTGCAGTCGCTTTTCTTCGCCGGAGGCCTCCGGCTGCGCTGTAGGTGCTTCCTGACGCGGTGCTTTGGTTTCTTCTGTTGCAGGCGCTCCGATCCTTTCCGGTGCGGCCTGTTTCGCATAATGCTGTACCGGCTCTGCATCCTGCGCTTCTGTTTCTGCATTCTGCTCTGTGTAGCCCTGTGCGGCATCCGCCACCGGCGGCGCTTCCTCGATCTCTTCGAGTTCTTCCGTCTCGGTTTCTCTGGACGGATCGACAAGCGGTGCTTTTGCTGCAGTCGTCTCTACAGCAGCTCTTTCTCCTGCAGGCGCTTCCTGATTTTCAGCATTTGCAGGAGCTTTCTCGTCTTCTACCGGCAGGGATTCTTCTCTCTGCAGCTGTTCCAGCACGCCGTTTCTGGAGCTTTCATCAAAATCATCAAACAGGGAACCTGTCTGCTGGAGCATCCACTGTCTGGTTTCCTGTTTTCTCTTTTCTTCATTTTCCTTTTTCAGCCGTTCCCATTCCTTGAGCACCTCTTCGATGTTCATCTGGCCGGTCGTCTGGCGTTCTATCTTAGTGTTTCCCACAACAGCCTTCCTTTCCGGCTGTCTTTCCGGGACTGCCGCAGCCTTTTCCTGTATTTCCACGCCCTGTATGTGTTCGATTTTGTCGGTTTCCATCGGCATCCAGGGAGTCTCCACCACCGCCGGATGGATTTCCTGCATTCCGGCATCCGCAGGATCTGTCACCGCAGGAGTCTGTTCCGGCGCGGCCTGCGCCGCGAGGATGGGTGCCTCAGGCTGCGCGTTTACCGGCTCGGCAACGTAAGCGCATGCCTCGCTGGACGATGCGACAGGTAATGTCGGTTCTACGTCAGCATACACCTGCGGTGTGCTTTGTGTAGGCTGCACGCTGACGGACTCTGCCGCGTCCACTGCATCTGCCGCCAGCTTCGTCTCTTCCGTATCGAGCTGTCCCGTTGCCTGTGCGTCCCACTGGTCAGATTCTTCAAGGACACGGGAAATGTCTTCCTGATATTCCCCATTTCCATTTTCTGCAGCGTAAACGGTCTGCTGATTTTTCATCAGGTCAGGTTCTTCTTGCTCAGGAGAAGCCGTCTTTACCTCTTCCCTGTCAACCGCAAACACGTCACGCATGCTCGCGGCAAGCGCTTCCTGTAAATTGATCGTATTATATTGTCCCATATCCATCGGTTTTACATGGATATCCAGATCTGCTTTTTCTTTGCTTTCAGCAGACCGGACTGCCTGAGTCTGTTCCTGTGCAGGCGCTTCCTGCGGTTCTTCCTCTACTGCGTTTCTGCCGCCGTACTGACTGTCGTAAAGCTGCTGCTGTGCAGGCGAAAGCGGTACATACAGGCGCTTTAACTCCATCGCCTTGAGCACATATTTGCCCTCACCGAACCAGAGGATCAGCTGATCGCACTCCTCTACACACTCCGTGGCAAGTCCGACCCTGTGATACAAAAATGCCAGCTCATATGCCCACTTTTCATTATATTCGCGTTTTTTGTACTCTTTCAAAACAGCGATCCGCTCTTCCAGGCTGATATCCTGTGCCTCGTAAATTTTATACAACAGGATATACTTACTGTTATCGTTTGGCGAAAGCTGTACAAACTGCTTATAATATTCCACAGCTTCCACAACCTGGCCGGTCTTGATCGCCAGATCGCACAACGCATAGACAATCCGCCTGTTCTGCGGACTTTTTTCATTTGCCAGAAGCAGGATCTCCCTGGCGTCGTCAAATCTTCGGTTTATCTTATAAACATCGCTGATAATTCCCAAGTGTGGAGGTATTACGGACCTTTTTCCAGTCGATCGTATCCGCGATCTGTGCGGACTCCTGAAAACGGCCCTTTTTGTTCAGCGTCTTGATCTCTTCAAGGCGCAGCTTATATTCGTACTTATCCAAGGTACTCACCTCATGATTTTATCTTATCGGTCAGGTATCCGCAGCTGTGTCTTCGGTACAGAATTTCAAAATATTCCGCGAACGTTCCATTTTTCCGTCTTATATTTTTTCAAAATCGGGTATATTGCCCCACTTTTTACTTTCCTAAGTTTAACATAGCGCCTATACGTTGTCAAAACAAAAGAGACCGGATTTCCACATCCGCCCTCTTTTTTTTACTCAATTTTCCACATTTTCCCCTGCATATTTTTGGTAAAATCGCTTTAAAGCTTCTTTGGGCTCCGAAAAATCTGCTCCGTCCTCCTTTTCCGGCAGCGATTCCAGCTCATCCAAACGCTCCAACATTGCCTCCACTTCCGTCGCGTTAAACTCCCCATCCTCCGCTTCCAGCGTATACCATTGCAGCTTTTTCTGCAGAATACGTTTTTCTTCCAGTGAATTCTTCTTTTCAGACACGTTTCTGTCCTCCTTCTTTGTTGCCCGTCATACGTTGCGAACAGCTATCCTTCCAAAATCATCCCCGGATTCTTCATACCCCTGCCTGTCAGATTACTCCTCCATACAGCTTTTTAATTTTTGTCTCATTCGGAACAGCTTGACTTTTGTGTTGCTTTCCGATATTCCAATCTTTTCCCCAATCTCCGCGCAGGAAAATCCGTTTTCATAATAAAACTTCCAGATCAAAAGCTCCTGCATGGAAAAAATCTGCTCCAGAAAGGCGTTCCATTCTGCCTGTACATAATATCCTTCCTGACCGGAATCCGGCCTTCGGGCAGCTTTTTCTTCCTGCCCTGAGCCTTCTGTCTGTATTTTTCCTTGCTGCTCATACCATTTTTTCAATTTATTTTTAGCTGTCAGCAGCAAAAAACCTTTCTGATTCGGATGTCTGCGCACCTCCTGCCATTTCTGATATGCAACCAGAAACACCTCCTGTGTCACATCCTCTGCTGCCGCCAGATCTTTTTCAATCATATGACGGACATATCGGTATACAAGCCAATAACAGTTTGTATACAGTTCTTCAAAGTTATCAAACGAATTTTTCTCCCCACTCATCATGGTCCCCCTTTGTCTCGAAACAGTCGGTCTTCAGTACAGGCGTGAAATACTTCTAAGTACCTCCTCCAGGGCCTGCTCCTTTTCTCTGGGACAACCATCAAAAATTTCATCATAAACCTTGTCTGTCAGGATTTCTCCGGTCAGAAGATAGGTAGGTTCAAGGTTCATCTTTTCATAAACGGTCAGAATCCGCGGAATTGTCAGTTTGCGGTTTCCACGCTCAATCTCCCCATAATAGGTGGTTGATACTCCAAGAAGCTCTGCTGCCTGTTCCTGCGTCAGGCCCATTATCCTGCGTTGCTTTCGGAGCCGTTCACCAATTTTGACATAAACATCCTTCTCCATGATGTCCACCTCCAGAATTTAGTCTGATATTCTTATCATACCTTCTGACTGCACAGATGAAGAGAACTAACTGTTTGTATTTTCCAGTATTTTACAATCAGTTAGTTTGTATTTTGTCAAGATTTTACAAACTATTTGTATAGATATCGAAATGGAAAGATAAAAAGCTCGTCTTGCCGTAAAATTTATTCGTTCTGCTTTTTAAACATATCCGGGCATAAACTTTAAAAAGGACAGTCAGGCTCTTTATTGCGCCTGCTGCCCTTTTATCTTCGTCTGATATTTTGAATCGCCGCTTTTCTGCCGCTTTTCTCAGGAAAATCATTCTTCCTCATCGTCTACATCCGCCGCTACTGCCGATGTCACAGAGGAAACAACCGCCACAATTACTGCAAAAAGAATGATCAGCAGTCCGCCTGCCAAAAGAAAAAATGTTCCGTCCATCTTCCGTCTGTCCTCCTTTTCCTGCCTGTAAAACAATGGGATGCACGCTCTGCGAGCATTCTATTGTCATGAATTATGATGTCTGAGTCAAAAGCCCCGGCCTTAAAGCCTGCTTCACAGAGTTCTCCACCGCTGTGTCTAAACTGTTATCAGTTTACCACAAAATCAGCTTTGTGACAATCATGATGTCAGAATCACAGGTTTCGAAAACAACCTGTGGCACACAATAAAATCTTTATAGCCAAAGGTCACGGTTCAACCTGAAATTCTGCGGTCAGCTCGGTCTGGCGGCTGTTTTCGTCGTCAAAAATCCGGCATTCTTTTTTCAAACGATACTGCCCTGCCTCCAGCCGGATACCATCAGCAGCCAAATCCAGTGTTCCTTCTTTGGTTTCTCCTGCGACCGCCTGACTGCTTTCTTTTTGTGTTTCTAAATCTGCGTCGGAATTTTCAACGATTTCCCAACCGTTTTCTGTAAAACGTTCCAGCGTATAATCTGTTCCCCAGCCGACGATTTCTGTGTCGCTTTCATTGACAATCCGCCAGGTAATTTTTCCGGAGTTTGCCGTTGCAACCTCAAGATAAATTTCTGCGAAACAGGTCTCTGCGTTGTTGGCCATACGTCCCTGTACCGCATTCTGGTCGGCTGCCGCCCCCTGATTTTCGTCCGCATCCGGAGCAACAGCCGCTGCATCTTCTGCCTGCAGTGCAATTCCATCCTCCGCACTCAGCCCTTCCATATCATAGGCCGCCATCTCCGGTCCGGGTTCTTCCGAATGCAACCGCCACTGTGCAATTCCGGCTGCGCCAATGCAGATAACGAGAGCAGCTGCTGCCGCCACTGTGCGCCGCTGCCGGTAAAAAAACGATTTTCCTTTTTTGGGCATCGCCGCTTTATTTTCATCCGAAGTCCCTACGCTTTCCTGATACATCGGTTCCAGCGCCTCCGCAATATATCGCTCATCGATCTGTCCGATGGCGTCGAAAAGCTTTTCATTCTTTTTCACAGTGCAATCCCCTCCTTTTCCAGATGCATTTTCAGCTTCGCCCGCATCCGAAACAGCTGCGACTTTACCTTGCCCTCGCTGATATTCAAATTGCCTGCCAGCTCCTTAACCGGCTCTGCCCAGAAATACCGCCGGACAAATATTTTCCGGCTTTCGGCGTCCAGTGTTTCCAGAAAACGATTGATCGCTGCGGCGGTTTCCCTGCCCTCGATCTCGTCCTCTACACTTTTGCCGGATGGAATACATTCTTCCAGTTCGTCCAAAAGCGCCTGCGTCTCGCCGCTTCCGCGCTTTTGGGCATGCCCTGCCCGATATTTACTGATCGAAAGGTTTCTCACTATTTTCCCCAGAAATCCCGCCAGAAATTCCGGTTTCCCGGGGGGAATCGCGTTCCAGGTATGCAGCCAGGTATCGTTGACGCATTCCTCGCTGTCCTCTTTATCGTTTAAAATCCGGAAAGAAATGCTGCGGCAATAGCTGCCGTATTTTCTGTCCGTTTCCGAAATTGCTTCTTCCTTTCGTGCCCAGTAAAGGGCGATGATTTATCGTCCTCCATTGTTCCTCTCCTCTTCCGCGACTGCGGCCTGCTTTTTTGCTGAATCAATTATGCTGCCTGCAGGGGTTCCGATCGTGTAAACCACGCGGGGTCGCAATTCTGCATTTCCCGGCGCAATGTACGTTCCTACTCCTTATAAACGCAGAATTTTCCTCCGGCGTTTCCCTGTTCAGCCACTTTTTGAATCTGTTTTTCTAAAAAAGAATGTGCCTTGGCACATTCTTGCGCCGAGGCGCGGTTGCTTTAGCAACCATCTACCCTTGCGCCGAGTGCGCATCCTTCCATTCCGCTGCAGTGCGATCCGCGCGGAGCGTTTTTATTTCATAGGACGCATTTTCCTATGAAACAATAGAATGCACGCTTTGCGAGCATTCTATTGTCATGAATAAAATTTTAGGAGAGCCATGTGACTCTCCTAATTTTCGTTCTGGCACGCTCAGATCAGTTTTGACGAAACCAGAAAAATAAACCACGCGATACATCCGATGATTCCGATCAGGGATACCAAAATCATGATCCCGGCGCGTTTTTTACGAAACGCGCGGATCAGTCCTGCAAGCAGCAGCACAATGGATGCCGCTGCAAGCGCGATAAAGAACCATACAAACAAAAATCCGTACAATCCCACCTGATCAATCGCAAGCACAATAAACGTCACAAGCATGATGAATTCCACGATATGCCAGAGCAGTCTTATTTCCTGTCCGCGTTCCTGGCGGACGCCCTGCCGGTATTCTTTTTCTCCTGGCGGCGCTGCAGCTTCGCAGCGAGCGATTCCTCCTTCTGGCGTGCCTTCTGCGCTTCTGCCTCGGCTTTTTCCCGTGCTTTCTGTGCGGCAGCTTCAGCCTTTTGCGCTGCAGCGGCTTCTTTTTTCTGACGCCGCAGTTCTTTGCCAGAAAGCGGTTTGTCAGGCTGTAGCGGCACCACGGCTGATGACTGCGCATCAGCTGCCTGATCGCCTGTGGGTTCTGCAGAATTCTCTACGTTATTCTTCTCTTCTTCCATCCTCCGGATTCCTCCCCGCTTTTTCTTCCGCGATTTTTTCCAGCGTCTTTTCTACTGCCAGCCTCTGAATTTCCTCCAAAATCGGAAAGCCCTTGACGCTTTCCGCTGCATAGGTCTGCTGCAGCTCATATTCCAGCGGCAACCAGGTGCTGATGTTGCTTTCGTTATGGGCGATCACAGCTTCCAGCTTATCCAGCGCTTTGTAAACTTTCGCTTCCTCTGTCTTAAGCGCATTCATCTCTGCAAAAAGCACTTTCGCCTCTTCACCGGTTTTGCCCGGAAGCATCGAAAGCAGTCCATCCACGGCTTTTCGCTCCACGCTGCGATCCTGTTCCTTTTTTTCAAATGCAGGGATATCGCCCGTTACCGCTTCTCCGAGATCGTGCAGCAGACACATATGGATTACCTTTTCCATATCGACGTCCGGCAATTCCTCTTTCAACAGCCACGCCATCAGAGAAACTCTCAGCAATGTCCCGCGACCGTTTCCCGCACGCCTTCCGGTGTAATGCAATGCCGCGGCACCGATTTTAACTTTCCGGCTTTTTCCAAAAACTCAATCAGCCATTCTGCCTGTGGTCGTTCCATACTGTTTCCACCTTTTCTTCAGTTTACATAATACTGTGACCGTGCATCGTATTACCGTCAGTATAGCGCCATTTCCCGGTTTCGTAAAGCTGGGAAATGAGTTGACAGGAAGGATAAACGCACCATAAGATAGAATAAAATAGTCGCGCCTTTCTAATAAAACTTCAGGAACTGATTCTTTAAGGAGAACCTCTTATGAATTATGAAGGAATTTTGGAATTTCACGGAACCTGGCGCAGCTACCAGGCGCGGGTTCTGCAAAATGTCAGCCGCTATCTGTCCGACGACAAAATCCACATCGTCGCCGCGCCCGGTTCCGGCAAAACGACCCTCGGCATCGAACTGATCAAACGCCTGAATGCGAACACGCTCATTTTGGCACCCTCCATCACGATTCGGGAACAGTGGGCAGCAAGGATTCAGGAAGCCTTTTTATGCGACGGATACACACTGGAGGATTACGTCTCCCTGAGCCTGAAGCAGCCGAAGGCCATTACGGTCGCAACCTATCAGGCGCTTCACAGTGCAATGACCCGTTTTTGCGGCACGGAAACGCCCGGCGAGGACACCGCCCCGACCGACAGCGAAGAAGTCGATTATTCTGACTTTGACTTAGTTCGAACCATGAAAAATGCCAACATCGAACTGCTTTGCCTCGACGAATGCCATCATCTTCGCAGCGAATGGTGGAAATCCCTCGAAGCCTTCCAATCGCAGCTTTCTTCCCTGAGAACCATTTCCCTGACTGCGACCCCGCCCTATGATTCCACGCCTGCGATGTGGACGCGCTACATGAATATGTGCGGAGATATCGACGAGGAAATCACGATTCCGGAGCTGGTAAAAGAGGGAAGTCTCTGCCCGCATCAGGATTATGTCTATTTCAATTATCCGACCACAGCGGAAACAAAAGAAATTCAAAATTTTGAAGAGCGCAGCAGTCAGATGCTGCAAAGCCTGATGCAGGATTCTCAGCTGCTCACTGTGATTGAGACACACAAAGGTTTAAACGGTCAGATTTCGGATGACCTTCTTCTCGATGACCCGGAATATCTCGAGGCAATTTTGATTTATCTGCAGAGCAAAAATGCAGCATTCCCTGCGCGTCTGCAACGACTGCTCGGGACAAAAAAGCTGCCCGCCATGGGTGCGAAGTGGATGGAACGGCTTTTGCAGGGCTTTTTATACGATGACACCGATTCCTATCTATGTGATAAGGTTTACCGGGAAATGCTGATCGACCAGCTAAAATCCCAGGGTCTGATCGAAAAGAAAAAAGTCATCCTGACCAAAAGTGCAGCAGTCGAAAAGCTGCTGACCAATTCCCTCGGCAAAGCAAACAGCATCCGGGATATCGTATTTTCGGAGTACGATTCGATGGGCAGCTCCCTGCGCCTTTTGATTCTGACCGATTATATCCGAAAAGAATATGAAAAAGCAATCGGCAATCCCGAAGCGACGATCGCGTCCCTCGGCGTTCTTCCCTTTTTTGAAATGCTCCGCAGGGAAAATGAAAAAAAAGCATAAAACAATCCGGTTAGGCGTTCTGTGCGGAAGCGTCGTCATCATACCTGCAGAGGCAAAAGAAGCGCTGCTGCAGCAGACCGACGCAAAAATCAAACTCACGTTTTCTGCCATCGGCAGCCTTTCGGAAAACGACTACTTAAAAGTGACCGCCACAGGGGACGCGCACGCCCTCACTTCAGCCGTTACTGCCATTTTTGCACAGGGCGCAATGCAGGTTCTGATCGGCACGAAATCCCTGCTCGGAGAAGGCTGGGATTCTCCCTGCATCAATTCCCTGATTCTGGCAAGCTTTGTCGGCTCCTTTATGCTCAGCAATCAGATGCGCGGCCGCGCCATCCGCGTCTGGAAAGAAGACCCGAACAAGACGAGCAATATCTGGCATCTCGTCTGCCTAAAGCCCCGGAAAGAAGTACAGCAAAACCCGGAGGACACAATCAGCGAGGACTACACGCTGCTCTGTCGACGCATGGAGCAGTTTCTCGGACTGCATTATACGGAAGATACGATCGAAAACGGCATCGACCGCCTTTCCATCATCCGCTCTCCTTTTACTAAAAGCAATGCAGCTTCCATGAACCGGAAAATGCTCGCCCTTTCCCAAAAGCGCAGCGAGCTAAAAGACCGCTGGATGCGTTCTCTCGCCGTGTACGACAAAATGGAAGTTGTCAATACCAATGAAATTCCGGATAAATATGTGACCTCTGTCCTGTTCTGGGATGCGCTCCGGGCGCTGCTTCTGACCTCCTGCCCTGCTTTTGATCGGTCTGATTTTCGCTCTGGGAACCGGTTTTGCTTCGCGTTCCGCAGTCTCCGGCGTCATCGGATTTTTTATGGCTCTGTATACAGGCGGCGTCCTGATCGCAGCCTTTCCAAAGCTTTTCACGCTCGGAAGCCCGTTGCGCCGCCTCAAAGCATTCGGAAATGGCATTTTGAAAGCATTGGAGACACAAAACCTTTTAGAAGAGCCGCACTGCAAAGTCGTATCTGGTACTTCTGGTTCTGATCATCATGTTATTTTTCTTTCTGGAGGAAGCGGACGCGATAAGGCCTTATTCGCGCAGTGTGTCAACGATTTTTTCGATGCGGTCGATAACCAGCGCTACCTTCTGGTAAGTCCCAAACGCTTCCGCGGTCTGAACGGATTTTATGTCGTTCCGGAATGTTTTTCCAAGCGCAAGGAGGACGCGCAGCTTTTCGCTAAATGTATGAAGCCGTATATCGGAGCCTATGATGTTGTGTATACAAGAAACGAAAAAGGACGCGCCATTTTGCTGGAAGGAAAAATCAAAGCGCTTGCAAACCGTGAAGAACGCTGCATCCGCCGGAAAAAGCTGAACGGATGATTCTGCAGGGAATCTGAAATGTTTTTTTTACCATACAAGAAAGGCTGTCTCCTTGCGGCTTTTCGGGGCGCATGTTACAATATTACCATTAATGAACGCAGAAAATACAGGAACCTGTGGGTTCCAAAAAGGAGGAACTGCAAATCCCATGATTTCATCAGATCAAATTGCAAAAAACTATGATATTGCCGGCGTCCGCAAGGCCAACCTTCCCGGTCTGCACATGCTGCTGCTTGGCTTCTTCGCCGGCATGTTTATCGCACTGGCAGGTGCCGCAGCATCTGTTGCTTCCGCAGACATCACCAATCCGTCCGCAGCCCGGATCGTATCCGCCCTCGTTTTCCCGGCAGGACTTGCGATGGTTATCTGCAACGGCAGTGAGCTGTTCACCGGTAACTGCCTTATGGTCATTTCCCTGCTCGACCATAAGATCACCTTTAAGGCACTTATGAAAAACTACCTGTTTGTTTATCTCGGCAACCTGATCGGTTCCCTGTTTGTGTCCGTTCTGTTCGTATACGGACATATTCCCGGGCTGTATGACGGACTGCTCGCACAAAACATGGTAAATACCGCTGTCACAAAGGTTTCCCTGAGCTTTTCCGAGGTCTTTTTCCGCGGTATCCTGTGTAACGTTATGGTCTGCGTAGCTGTCTGGATGGGCATGAGCGCAACCCACGTTTCCGGCAAAATTCTCGCCGTATACCCTCCGATCTCCGCATTCGTTCTCTGCGGCTTCGAGCACTGCGTTGCAAACATGTTCTACATTCCCGCAGGTATGATGGCCGCATCTGCATACGGCATCGCTGCAGAGGGCTTAAATATCGGAACCTTTATCCTCAACAATCTGATCCCTGCCACCATCGGTAATATCTTCGGCGGTGTCATCGTTGTCGGCTTCCTGTACTGGTATCTGTTCCTTCGCGAGAAAAACTAAGCTCTCTTTTCTGAACAATTTTCTTAAAAAAGAATCCTGCTCTACAGGATTCTCCGCCTGCGGCGGGTCGCGTAAGCGACATTCTACCATTCCGCCGCAGTGCGATCCTTGCGGAGCGTTTTTCTTTCATAGGACGCATTTTCCTATGAAAGAAAAAAAGCCATGACAGAATCATCATCGTGACTCTGCCATGGCTTTTTTTAATTCATTGAGTATTCCCGCCGCACCGTAATATTCACTCCCTTTCCTTGATTAAACTCCAGATTCCAATACCTGCTCCCAGTGCGATCACAAATGTCTGTAAAGTTCCTACTGCGCTCTGAAAAAATGCCATAATAAAATTCCTCCTGATCTTTCATGATTTCCGGCTGTTCATTTTTGTCGGATTTTGTTGTTTTTGGCATAAGAAAAGACCGGTCAGTAAGTAGTTCACCGGTCGGCCTTATGCCCTGTTCTATATTTACTTTTTCTTGATACATTTTGCTATAATCTTTTCCATATCCTCATAGTCACACAGAAAAGACTTCTGGCTGGCTAATAACATTTCTTCTTCCGATACTCTGTCAAAATAGATTAAATATCCGTTTTTCAATGCCAGAGAACGAATAAATTCTCGCTGACTGCGTCCGTTTCCTTCTCTAAACGGATGCAGCGCATTTATTTCAGAAAAATAATACGCAAGCCGCTTAATAAACATATCCTCATCCAGTCCTGCTAAATAATGCTCTTCCTTAAGTCCGGAAAAAATCACATCAGCCTGACTTGAAATAAATCTGACATTACAAAACATATTTCCTTTCGCAATGTCTACGGTTCTTACTTTTCCTGCCCAGTCATACACATCCTGGAAAATATAAGCATGAATAGCCTGCAAATGCTTGAAATCAAATTTACCATTTATTGGTTTGTCCAGCAGTTCCAGCAATCTAAGCATTGTCAACTTCCGTTCAAATATATGAAGCTTATCAAGATCCCTTATATCAAGCTTATTGATCAGTACATCTGTATCAGGATAACAATATTTTGTATCCGGCATATTATACCTCGCTTAATATTTTCGTTCTCGCATCATCAATGCTCATGTTACCACTTTTAATCTTCTGCAGCATACTAAGATCACTGTCACTCAGCTTTAGACCTTCCATCCTTAAGGTTGCGGCTACTTCCTTTATTTTCTCTTCATCCGTATAGGATGACTTTGCCAGCTTAACAGCAAAAGGAATTCCTTCCTGTATAATCAACTGATTCAGTGCCATATTGATATACGTAGACATATTAAGGCCAAGCTTTTCTAAAATGTTTGTCGCGTTTTCTTTTACGCTCTCTGGTGTTCTCGCTTGAACAATTCCCATACTTTCCATAAAAGCACCTCTCTTTCTTGTATATTTATTATATGACACTGTCTATACACAATCAATCAGTAATTACTGGATTTTTTAGAAAAATTCTCTTCCCCTTGAATCTATCGCCAGTCAAATTGCACTGGCTTATTTCATATGCCCTTGAATTTTATCTATCAATGTAATATCTGCCGGTAACCAGGCAAACACTGTCTAACTGATCCTTTGTGAGCCATTTTGCCGCCTCTGCCTCTTTTAACTCAAGATGGCCCTTTGTAACCTCCGCCCAAAAACAATCCATTGAAAGATGAAAGGTCGAATAATCAAATTCGATTGTATCGATCCATTCACCAACCTTAATTTCTGTATCCAGCTCTTCCATAATTTCTCTTACAAGAGCCTGCTGCGGTGTTTCTCCCGGTTCTACTTTTCCGCCCGGAAATTCCCAGCCCCCTTTTAATTCCCCGTAACCCCGTGCCGTCGCAAATATTTTATTCTTCTCTTTTTTATGTTGTCGCAAATAACCGCTGCAACTACTTTTGATTGTTTTCATGTCTTTTATTCCTCCAACCATTATGCCGTAATATGTGACTGTAAGTATCTTAATAAATCCTCGCGCACTGCATGATGCATTTTCATAGTGACCTTCGTAATTGGCTGCATGCGGCCACGATTATCTTCCTTTTGGGCATTTCTGGCTTCTAATACATCAAATTGTCCCATATAGTAGAAGCTGGTCTCCGCATCTGATTTTTTTTTACAAATAAATGCTTTCTATCTGCTCCAAGTACATCCTTCATATAGGAACTGTCCAAACCTTGTCCAATCTGAGAATCCCATTTAAAAATCAGATTATCTTCAAAGGCATCTGCATAATCCGGTTTTCCATCGACATAGTTTTTTTCATCCTGACTTTCTTCTTTGTGATAGGTAATAAAAATAAAAAAACATCATTTTCAATTCGTTTCATACCATACATAATAGAAGATAAATCCTTACCACAATTCATAAGAAGGCTTACATCTCTTCTGGAATACTTTTCGTATAATACAAATGGATCCTCCGATTTTATCCCCGGTAAATATTTTTCCTTATATCTGGCAATGCCGACTTTTATAATATCTTCTACCTGTGTATAGAACGGAATATGTGTAAGTCTCTCCGTATAGCTTTGCAGTCTTTTGATCATTCCTGCCGGATCGTTTTCCAGAATATCAATCTGACAATATTTCTGATATTCTGCTTCTTTACTTACAAAATGTCCCTGCAGCACCTGGACTGCTTCCTTTACCCGGGATGTGCTGATTTCAATTCCATAGGTATTTTGATACTCTTTTATAAAATCTGCCACCGCGATATGATCTCTATGGAGCAATTGACTTAATATTACAAGCTCATCAGGACGCACTCCGGAAAGAACCGTTTTGGACAAATACTCCAGCGTTAATTTCTCCTGTTCGTTTAGCACATTCTTGTATTTATCCTGTTCCATCGCCACCATAAAGGCATCATATGTCTTATATTCTCTGATAATTACCAGTGGGTCAATTTCCTGATTTTCATAGAAATCATACAGAAGCGGAATCCGTCCTAACCGATTTTTCAAAGAAACATAGCTTTCTTTGATCAGTGTTTTCATCCATTTGATCTTGTCGATAGACTGAAATATCTTATCCTTGGAAATCTCATCAAAATGAACCGTTGAAGCACCGGGTATTGTACTATTTCCACTGATGACATATTTGCGGATCACGTCAGCATTATAAGTCCGGTCTCCTGATAAAGCCACTGGAATCATAAAGTTATTATTGTAGTTTCCGATAAAATCCAAAATAACAACGTATTCTTTCCCAGGCGCCTTTCTAAGTCCTCGTCCCAGTTGCTGAATAAATACAATCGGAGACTGGGTCGGCCTAAGCATAATAACCTGATTCACCTCAACGATATCCACGCCTTCATTTAATATATCTCGTGAAAAAATAAAATCCAAAGGCTGCATCTCTTGCGTTGCATCCGTTTCCTCCATTGCCAGTCTCTCAAATGCTTCCTGCCGTTTTTCTTCACTGTCCTTACCGCTAAGAGCAACTGTTCGATATCCGTGCGCATTAAACTTTCTCGACAATTCTTCGCACTCTTTTACACGACTGCAAAAAATAAGTCCTTTTACACGCTCACCGCTATATCCGTAATACTCTGACTGCTCAATGATATGCCTTACTCGCTCATCACTGGTCAGCAGATTGAATATTTCTCCAGCGACAGGATTTCTTCGCTTTTGGCAATTTCTCTCTGGTGTTTTACGATATTATAACGTTCTTTGTAAACTTCATAAAAATCATCATAGGGTAAAGACATACTCACTGTTCCAAAGATTCTGAAACTCGTCTACAATTTCTTCTGCAATCTCTCCGCTTTCTGTAGAAATCAGTTTTGTATTCCATTCTTTATTTACCGTCAACGCCGCACTTGTCATATTGGAGCTTCCGATGATGATCCGGTAAATTTCTTCTTTTTTTGAAAATATATCCTTTCGTATGAAACCCATTTCCTGCTGCTTCCACATCGTACATCTTCAATGTAATATTCTTTAATCCATTGAGTTTTTCAAGTGCTCTCGGTTCGCTGAAATTCAGGTAATTTGTCGTAAGGATCTGCCCCTTAACGCCCTTTTCTTCAAGCTCTTTTTAATGTCTGCAGGAGTGGTGTCACACCGCCCATCGTGATAAATGCAACGCTGATCTGAAATTCTTCGCAGCGCAACAGCTCATCCTCCACGGATGAAATAACCTTCTTCCCCTCTTCCGGATTATTCGATACAAATGCCGGCTTATACGCCAGATTTGCCGCAGAGGAACCATTTATATAAGCGGCGCTCAGGCCGCTTTTCAATTCATTGATCACATTCGCATTCACCGATCTAATTCTTCCTCTTATTTCAAATTTCTAAATGTCTATTAAAAAGAATCTCTTGTTCTTTATTATACCTTACCTATAATAAATTGTCATAAATAACTTCCCTAAAAATCCGATTTCTATTTTTGTTACCACAACATTGTGTATTCTTTTTTCACAGCAGCATCTGCTCCACGATATTTGGATAAAGAAAACCGATGGCTTTGACTGTTATCAGTCTACACCATCGGTTTTCTCAGCTTCCGCCAACTCTGAACCAATATTGATTTTACAAATGAGGATATTCAGCCAAACTGATTGCGCTTGCCTGCATCAGTCTTCAAAGCCAAATAGCTTGAGCGCATTGCCGCGCCAGATCTGCCCAGCCGTATAGCAGGCCTCTTCACAGCTGAGGTAGCCTTCCTGACACATCTCTGAGAGCACTTCCGACACCACCCGACGGAATGCCAAAACAGCACCGTAACTTTCCTCAGAGGTCCATGTATCACAGCCCCAGAGGATGCGATTGCTTCCACCGATCTCCAGCGCTTCCCGCAGGAATCGTTTCGCTGCCGATGTGCTGATAAGGGGCAGCCAGCAGAGATCTGCATAGACATTGGAATAGCTATGCAAAAGTCCCAGGAGATCATCCATCCAGTTGCAATAGCTGTGATTGTATAAGAATTTCACCCCCATGTTCTGAAACTGGTCATCCGGTAAATGGTGACAATGGGTATCAATTCCACGGAGGCCGTCCAAATGCTGCAAAATCGCCGTACTAACATCGTCTCGGTTCGGGGATATGTTCTGTGTTTTTCTGCATAGCAGCTTCTCCTTTTGCATTGAAATGAAATAAAACAAAGGTGCAACTACCGAAAAATATTGTATTATCCTTATAGTACCAAGCCGCTGACGCTGTGACTAGCCCTAAATACAGGAAATCACTGCCTTTTTATATCTCATTTTTCCATAAATTTTTATTGCTCCGTCCCAGTCACCTCTACATTTTTGAAATAATTTGTCTCGCAACATATACTCCACTTGCTGAAGCGTGGGACAGAGAATGAGTAATACCGCTGCCATCACCAATAATATAAAGTCCTTCATGGCGAGTCATCAGGTTGTGGTCCAGCTCCACTTCCATATTGTAGAATTTTACCTCTACACCATACAGTAAGGTATCATCACTGGCAGTTCCCGGTGCGATTTTGTCCAGAGCATAGATCATTTCAATAATACCGTCTAATAAACGTTTCGGAAGGACAAGACTCAGATCACCTGCCGCTGCGTTTAAAGTTCGGAACAGTAAAGGATTCGCTGATTCTTTCTTCTGTACTTCTCCGGCCTCTGATCAAATCCCCAAAACGCTGGACAATCACGCCGCCACCCAGCATATTGCTTAATCGAGCAACACTTTCTCCATATCCATTAGAATCTTTGAAAGGCTCTGAAAAATGCTTTGCAACAAGCAACGCAAAGTTTGTATTATTTGTCTGCTTTGCCGGATCCTCATAGCTGTGACCGTTAACAGTAACAATGCCATTTGTATTTTCGTTTACGACTTCTCCTTTTGGATTCATACAGAAGGTACGCACCAAATCTTCATACTTTGAGGTTCTGTACACAATCTTGCTTTCATATAATTCATCCGTCAGATGTGCAAAGATTCCTGCCGGAAGTTCCACTCGAACTCCGATATCCACACGATTCGAATTCGTATTAATGCCCAAATCCTGACAGACATTTTCCATCCATTTACTCCCACTGCGTCCTGCGGAAATAACGCATTCTTTACCACCATCATAATAGGAATCTTCATGATAGATTCGATATCCGCTATCCAGTTTTTCTACTTTATCAATGAAACAATTGAAATGAAAATCAATCTTTTCTTTCAGATGATCATATAAAGGTTCCAACACAATATAGTTAATATCTGTTCCCAAATGACGAACAGAAGCATCCAATAAATGTAAACCATTTTGCATGCAGCGTGTCTTCAGACTTGATCCTGCAGTAGAATACAGTTTTGTTCCTTCTCCACCAAACGCAAGATTGATCTTGTCTACATATTCCATTAATTCCAATGCAGATTTTTTACCAATATACTCGTATAGCGTCCCACCAAAATCATTGGTGATATTATATTTACCATCAGAAAATGCACCTGCACCCCCAAAACCACTCATGATAGAACAGTTTTTACAATGAATACAAGATTTCACTTTGTCACCATCAATCGGACAGTGGCGTTTTGTTAATTCATTTCCCATTTCAAAAACAGCAATACTTAAACTCCGGTCTTTTCTCTAATAATTCGTATGCAGTAAATATTCCTCCCGGTCCTGCACCTACAATTACAACATCATACATTATGTTTTCTCCCATAAAATATTCTTTCATAAACAATAGAATGCACGCTCTGCGAGCATTCTATTGTCATAAAAAAAGGTTGACTACGTAAAATGTAGTCAACCAGTTTGGCGGTTGGTAGAAACGTCTGCCCCTTTTGCAGACTTATACTCGAATTATTATACCTGAAATAGCATTCTAATACAAGAACATAATCTTTTTTTATTTACAGATGACCGGGCCATTTGTAATGAAAATTGCGGATAGAAAAGGCCCTTCCCAAGTCCGCATGTACACCTGCAGCCGGAGAAGGGCAGAAAAATAGCCGGAACCGATAATCAGGCAGCTCTGGCTATGTAAATATTCCTATATTCTTTTGCTATTCAAAAATTCATTCCACCTGGCATTGGTTTCTTCCATTTCATGTTTCTGCATAATTTCTGTTGCGGTCACTTAGTATTGCAAGCATTTCATCTGCAATTTCTTCAAGCGGCAGCTTTTTGTAATGGGACAAATAACCTATCATCCGTCCGGCTGTCCAGTCGGTATTAAGATTTTTCGTTATTTGGTCACAAAACTCCGCCGGGTATCCCCGTTTTATCATAATGTCATATAGTTCCAGGCTCTTAGGTGACTTAGGTTTCATATTACAACTCCACTCAATAAAAACATCGTCCACAGATATTGCATTAAAAATATCCAATTTGAGTTCTTCATCAGAATCATACGTACAGGTTAGTATTGCAGCAAGAATTCTTCGAAGCAAATCTTCATCAATAGATCCAGCTGCTACATGATAACTGATATTCTCCATTTCTCGAAACTATGCCTCTGCATCAATCATTTATTTCCCAATGACCTGTTCTGGTTGAACCAACTCTCTTTATCTTGCCGTCATTCATCAGTTCTTTCATGATTCTCTGGACAGTTCTCCTTGACAACGATAATTCTTTAGCTAAATCTGTCTGTGTAATATACGGATTCTGTTTCAAGCCTGATAACAATCTGCCTTCCATATGATCAGCACCATGATTAGCGCCATCAGCGTCAAGAATAGCGTCATCCGTGGCGCTATCTGTCATCTGATTCAAAAGTTCCGCTAAAGTATTATCTATTTGAGTCAGCATGAATTCAATAAATACCGTAGATTCTCCCTCTACATGGCATTTTGCAATCGCATCATAATAATCATCCTGGAATTTTTTCAATTTGGCTTTCTATCGGAATATATTCAAAAATAAGATTCCATTTAGCCAATATAGCTGTATGCCACAGCCTTGCCATCCTGCCATTGCCATCTGTAAAAGGATGAATAAATACGAATTCATAATGAAATACGCTGCTCAAAATCAGCGGATGCATCTGATCTTTCTCTTTCTTCATCCAGCCAAATAATTCATTCATCAATTGTGGAACAAAGCGTGCCGGTGGAGCCATATGAATATGCACTCTTCACCATTAAATACACCTTCTTCACCACTGCGGAAATCACCGGATTCCTCTACGATGTATTTTGTCATAATACCATGAAATTTCTTTAATTCTTCTATGCTGTAAGGATCTATTTCAGCTATTTTTTTTCATAGGCATTATATGCATTCTTTACTTCCTGTATTTCTTTTTTGCCTCTCAAAAACCAATTTCCCGTTAATAACATCACGCACCTGGCTTAGCGAAAGAGAATTTGCCTCGATCTTTAAAGACGAATGAATGGATTTGATCCGGTTATTTTTCCTTAGATGAGGTTTGTTTTCCATATTACTCATTACAGTAATACGCCCGACTTTTTCAGATACAGATGCCACATGAGATAATATACTGTTTGTAATTGTAAAAGGTGGTTTATATCCGTCCATGTATTACTCCTTATCCTCTATCCATTCAAATATTCATTCCATCTGGCATTGATTTCTTCCATTTCATGTTTCTGCATAATTTTCTGTTGCGGTCACTTAGTATTGCAAGCATTTCATCTGCAATTTCCTCAAGCGGCAGCTTTTTGTAATGGGACAAATAACCTATCATCCGTCCGGCTGTCCAGTCGGTGTTAAGATTTTTCGTTATTTGATCGCAAAACTCCGCTGGATATCCCCGTTTTATCATAATATCATATAGTTCCAGGCTCTTAGGCGACTTAGGTTTCATATTACAACTCCATTACAATGATCTATTTCGTGTTGGATGATCTGTGCAGTCCAACCGGAATATTTGCCATGCTGCTTCTTGAAATCTGCATCCAAAAAATCCACTTCAATTTCTTTATATCTTGTACACGGACGCACCCCTTCCAGAGATAGGCATCCTTCTTCTGTCTGAAATGCTCCGGTCTTCTTTGTAATAACCGGATTTACCATAGCAAATTGAAATGGACCTGCTGCCACCACAATGATATTTTTTCTTTACACCGATCATATTGGCTGCCATGCCAACGCAATGATCCAGATTTGCCCTTAATGTATCAAGCAGATCTGTAATCACCTGTCGGTCTGCCTCCGTTGCATCTGTAGATTTCTGAGCGAGAAACAATGGATCCCGCATAATTTTTTTTTTACCATATTCTTGTCCTCTAATTCCAGTTTTTCCAAACATCCGGCAGATAACCCAGGGTTGATTGCTTACTATTTCTAACCACTGGTGTCTTAATCACCTGGGGATTTTCAAGAACCTTTTTCAAGCTTATCATCAGCAGCAATATACTTTATAAGGGCAAGCAAATCCTTGTCCTTGCCATCCCAGTTGACCATGTTATCCAATCCACCATTTGCCTGAGCTACGGAATTGAATTCCCCTTTGCTCATGCCCTTTTCCTTCATATCAATGAACTGATACTTTATGCCACGCTCTTTGAAAAAACGCTCTGCTTTTCTTGTATCACTACATTTCTTTGTCCCGAATATCTGTATATTCATATCATCTTTCCTTCGCCATCAATATAAGTTTTTCAAATGACTGTACAAGCATCAGCATCTACTAATATCTGCATTTTTTCAAACCATTCTACCATGCTCTTTCGAGCTGGTCTTCATAAAAAAAGAATCTACACGTAGCCCATCAGACATTGAAACCATATACAAATCACTATTTATATCAATTATACAGTAATTACCTGAAATATCCAATGACGTATTAGAAAAGCCGCTTAGTCATCAAGCGGCTTTCATTAACGATTTGTCGAGTTAAAAATTTTTTTTCTAATTCATATTTACGAGTTAAAACGAGTTATCTATTTCAGAAAATAAATTTCTGAAATTTCTCTAAATGGTTACTGTTCAGACAGCAACCCGGCAGCGTCAGGACTGCTGTCTGAACACTGCCGGGTTCCCTCTGATATCCTTCTATAAAATTTACCGGAAAATCATCTGTGCAAAGTCTGCAAAGCATGATCTCCACACATTCCAATCATGTCCTCTTTCCTGTTTCTGTCATGTCGGTTTTTCAAATACCGGTACCTGTTATATCCGGTTTTATTTCGTTTGTAACCGGGTAAGAATACTGCTTATATCCATCTTCTTTTCGACTGCAGTAAACGCAACGTTCTCTCCATCGTGGATGAGGCTCCAGATTTCTCCGTATGCTCTCTTTTCAAGAAGCTCCGAAAGAAGGAAAGTCGAGGTTGCTCTCTTTGTAGCGAAGATAATCCTTCTCACGCCCTGTTTCCTGAGCGCTTCGATGTCTTCCATTTTTCCCGTCAGCATGGCAAAATCGGAATCCGTTGCAATTGCCAGCACGTCTTTCTTCTGCGCAGTAGCAAAAATCATGTTTTTTCCGTCCTGACCTACTACCTGATAAAAAATGTCCTTGTACAGGGGCCTTGTATTCTGTGCTTTTTCCATTTCCCTGTACTGGCTCTGATGCAGATGTCTGCATTCTGTATTCCACAGGTGCTGCGGTTTCACCGGGAGATGCCGGCTCCGGTATTACTAGTGTTCCGATCCGGAAGTTCTATTGTGCCTTCGCCAAATTTCATGACACAGGTCACCGAATAGCTTCCGGGAACAGTAGGTACTGTTTCGCTGCCATTGTAGAGAATCTTTTCTACGCTGCCCGCACCGGTTGCTTCTGCCTTAGAAATTCCATTTTCCATCCTGATATCCAGTTCCGTCAGGTTTGTCGGATTTCCTTCGCTGTCCAGGTGCATATTGACGTACTGCTTCAGTGCTTCTGTGTCGCTTCCGTTCAGGCTGTTGATCGTTACGTCTGATCCAAGGATATAATGTCCCTTACTGCTGTCATGGTTGGAATTTTCTCCACCACCAATATAGCCGATACGGTTCGAAAGAACATTTCCTGCATCGTCTACTACGCCCGTATTCACAATGGCGTTGCCGACAATGATAATCTTTCCTGTCATATCCCAGTCATCTTCTGAACCGATGGCTGCGCCGCGATTTCCGGCGTAGGCAGTGACCTTTGCATGATCTCGAATGATAATGATACCGTTCATAGATTTCCAATCTGAGGAGCCAATTCCGCATCCTTCATCCGAGCCTGCAGCAACCACAGCAGCATTTCCGCCTATGGTAACTGTCCCGGTAAATTTCCCCTCGTCTCCAGTGCCGATACCGGAGCCGTCAGAACCATTGTGATCTCCGCCTGCTTTGGCAGTAACCTTTGCGTTTCCATCAATGGTGATACTGCCTCTGAAATTGCCGTCATCTCCGGCGCCGATGCCCGCGCTGTTTTCAGCACCGGTTGCCGAAACCTGCGCATTCCCGCCAATCATAATGTTACCGCTTAGGTTCCCATCATCGCCGGAGCCAATGCCCGCACCCCTGTCATTGCTGAATACTTCAACCTGCGCATTTCCGTCAATGACAATGTTTCCGGACATTTCCCCATCTTCGCCGGAGCCAATGCCTGCTCCGTCTCCGCCGCAGTTCGATGCTATATTACCATCTGTTTTTACGGTTGCATCTCCTGTAATATGGATGCTGCCGGACATGGCCTCCTTCTCATGGCTGCCGATCTTGGCATTATGGTTATAGTCAGAACCAAGATCATCCTGAATCTCGGCCTTCAGAGAACCACTTCCGTTTATGGTAACATTGCCATCCGAAACATGCAGTGCAGAGCCGGTTTCAGAGAAGATCTTGTTGTCTCCCTCCAGTGTAATGTTGGCACTGGAACTTCCCTTCACATCAATCGCATCATTGCTGCTTTTGATATTGATATCCTTAATGGTCACATTTGCAGTCGCATTATCAGACGCATTAATCGCGATTGTGTTGCCTGTCTCTACAGAGCTCTCCCGCTGCGTAATCACAGGAGCCTCATCCGGTACGGCAGAGCCGCTACCCTGCGTTACCGTCTGTCCGGAATTGTCTGCGTTTACCGTAACGCTGCCATCTTCCAGATACCAGTTGGCGGCATAGGTTGTCATGGGCAGGCTTACGCTCATGACCAGGGCGATCATACTTGCTGTCAGCTTTTTTTCTCTTCATTGGGTTTCCTCCCTCTTTTCCCTTTTTTCATTTTTACATTATCCCCTGCAATGAAAATTCATAGTGCATGGCAAGTGCTTTGAACAGCTTCTGCATCACCTGTTCAGAGATCGCGCGGATATCGAGTCCCTCCACAAATCGGATCACCCGCACGATTTCTTCCTCTGGAACGTTATAGGCCCGAAGGCTCATCGTGAAAAATAAGCGAAGCTTCTTCTCCAATGTCAGCTCTGCATCACACGGATGCGCCATGTAACCTCGCATGATGCCTGCAGATCCGATCTCCAGCTCGTAAAAGTCACGCTCTGTCAGCTCCGGCTGATAGGATCCGAAAATCTGATACAGCTCTTTGGCTGTTTCGCGCTGAATATACTCACAGGCTTCCTTCTGGGTATAGGCTTCAATATAAATTTCCCGCAGGTTTTCATTCAGCTCTGTAAGCGTCATCTGGATCGCTGTTTCCACTGCATAAACATAAACCGGAGGGAGCATTGTGCTCGCTGCACTTCTTGCCATCGAAAACTGATTCTCAAACATGAACTGCACAAGCTCTGTCAGTACGCCGTCCTTTGCACGGAAAATGTTCTGAAAGCTGCTGCTGGACACGCTGGACTTCTCGATGATTTCCGCCATAGTTGTCTTTTTTGTACCCCTGCTCCAGGAAGAGTTTTACGCATACCTGCAGGATGCGTTTCTTTGTTGGTTCGCTTAAACTTGTTGCCAATTGTCCCCGTCCTTATTCTATGTGACTATCTTTGTTTCTTCATCTGGTCTATATACCAAATATAGCAGGAAATAGAGGTTCTTGTCAAGGAGTTTCTGGTTCGTGTACCAGTGCAGTGTGACAGACCAGAATTTAATATTGCTAACAATCTTCAAAATCTGTCAATGTTATTTCGAGTGCTATGGTTAGTATATCCTAAGCAGAATAAAACATAAAAAAAAGATCTGTCACCCTTAGGATTCTTCCCAAAGTCAACAGATCTTATTTTTTACCTTACATCTTCACAGACTCGTCAGCAGGGCTGCCATCTCCGGATTTGCTGAGGATCTTTGCCAGAAGCTCAGGATCTACGCCAGCAGGGGCAGCCGGTCCCTTATCTTCCGGCTCTACCGGTTCCGCTGGGCAGCGGAGGATTTCATCGCGCAATCCCTTCAGACACTTTTGTTCGTAACTGTCGAAATTTGCAGAAATATAGATTTTATCAGTTATATCTTATATTTTCATGAATATGTCTTTGAGTTTCAGACGTAAATGTGTTACACTAGGTTCAACCACAGGCAAGGAGGTTTATGATCGTGATTAAACGTGAAATGTATATGAAGCGCATCCGTCCGTTTATCGGAACGGAGCTGATAAAGGTCATGACCGGTATTCGCCGGTGCGGTAAATCAGTCATGCTGGAGCTTATAAAAAAGAGGAGCTTGTGGAGTCCGGTATCAGCTCTGCTCAGTTCATCTCTATCAACTTTGAGAATTTGAACTTCTCTCATCTGCAAACCGCAAAGTCACTGCATGATGAGATTACTAAGAGAGCCGCAGAGATCAACGGCAAGGTCTATCTGTTTTTTTGATGAGATTCAGGAGGTAAAAGACTGGGAGAAGTGTATCAATTCCCTCCGTGTATCCCTTGACTGCGACATCTATATCACCGGTTCAAACGCAAAACTTCTGTCCGGTGAGCTTTCCACCTATCTCGGCGGACGCTTTGTGGAGTTCGTTATTTACCCATTCTCCTTCGCGGAATTTCTGGAACTGTACCGTCCCATCGCACCGGATGCGCCGATCCAGAAATGCTTTCAGAAGTATCTAGTATCCGGTGGTATGCCGTACCTTGCCAACATCCGCTACGAGGATGCTCCTTCCAAGCTCTACCTTCATGACCTGTTCAACTCTGTCCAGCTCAAGGACATTGTGAAGCGGAACAAGATCCGTGACGTGGACCTGCTGGAACGTATCATCGCTTATGTAATTGCAAATGGGTGGGTACGACCTTCTCCGCAACTTCTCTGGCGAAGTTCCTCAAAAACGAGAAGCGAACCGTTGCACCGGAGACCATCCTGAACTACATCAGATACTGCTGCGACGCATATTTGTTCTATCAGGTCAAGCGGGAGGACTTGCAGGGAAAGCAGATCCTTGCCTCCAATGAGAAGTATTACATTGCCGACCACGGCATCCGGGAGGCTGTTTTCGGCGGCAATATGCGTGACATCAACCTCATTTTGGAGAACATCGTGTTTCTGGAGCTGCTGCGCCGGGGACTACAAAGTGACAGTCGGGAGAACCGGAGACAAGGAGATCGACTTTGTATGTGACAAGAGTGGAGAAAAAAACTGTATGTTCAGGTTGCCTATCTGCTGGCATCCGATGAGACTGTTCAGCGTGAGTTCGGCGCGTATGACAATATCCGCGATAACTTCCCAAAGTACGTTGTTTCCCTCGATGAGTTCGATATGAGTCGAAACGGGATCAAGCACCGGAATATTCGCGACTTCCTCTTGGCTGAGGAATGGAATTAAAATGAAATCAGCTTTTGGTGAGTCTATGGAAGTTTACAAGCTGAGCTTTTAGGACGTTTCCCTCGGTGCGCTGACGGTAGATACCGGCGCGGTGAGAAGCCCACAAGGCCGAGTGGGAATCGTAAAACCGGATAGAATGTGGATTTAACAGTGTTTCTTCCTTTAACCGCTCCTTCAAAAAAGTAAAAGGTATTTCACCGCGAGAATTTAAAAATGCAATGATAAAATCCTTATAAATTCTTTTTAATCACAAATATACCCTCTTTCATTAGACTATTATTTTGCTAATGAAAGAGGGTACTTCATTTTTAATAATCAATATAGGACTCTAATTTTTTTTTCAAATCTTTATAGTCATTACTTCGCCAAAGGTCCCGGAATAGTAGATACTCCTCTGTGATTTCCATAAAAATCCACATTAAAAATAATATCCGATTCGTCTCTTTCCTCAAAACGCTGTTTCCGGCTCAAAAGCTTTACCCAAAATGTCACTTGTTATAATACCATTAGAATAATCTCCGAGTATTTCGTAGATATTTGTTTCCAGCTCATAGAATCCATCTTTTTCCACAAGCTCTACTGTAACTTCCGTATCGGCATCTACGAACTTATCTGTTTCTTTTTTTCCATGCTTTAGCACCCATAAGGTATGCATTACCATTTGCCCAGATTGGCAGATGATCAAAATGCGGCACCGCCAGCTTATCCATATCCGGTTTCTCTACATCCATATCAAATCTAGCAATCCATTCATCATATGTCGGGTATTCATCCCACACATGATTGCCTACAACCTGATAATACGGAGATTCCTTTGATTCATTATTATCAACCGGATAATACTGTACAAATATATTGTTATAGAATCTATTATCACCATGAAGAATGGTCATCATCCCAGCAACTTCTGTCCTATGTCTGATGTGATATGGTGTGTAACGACGCTGACTTCTTCCATCCACTTCCCAATCTGTTCCGGCTCCAACCACTGTGGTGGAACCAAGAATAAGATTATGTACAACCGCCACACCTTCTGTTGCAAGACGGAGACCATATCTAGACAACAAAATATTATTATCAATCAAAGTCGGTCCATGACCTACTTCGATAAAGATATCCTGGCTTTCCATACCGCCTTCTAACTTAATAGAACCTTCCGGAACATCATTATCATGTAACAGATTTTGTGTAATTCGAGCTCCCTGCGCTTCCCAGTCAAGCCAAATACCCATGGTGTTATGATGAATATGATTTCTTCTGATCAACACATCAATTGCCGCATGAAGTTTAATTCCTGAGATTTCCGCACCCCCAGCTCCATCATATTGTTAATATGATGAATATGATTATCTTCGATAGTTGAGAAAACACAGCCCATTCTTCCTACAATTCCGGTCTGCTGACAATCATGAATATTGCATCTTCTTACAGTATGAGAGCCAATCTCTTCCTTCAGCCAACCATGATACTGTCCGCGGCACACAGCATCTCTCTCCATCTGTGTAGGACTTTTTATATGCTTTCTTGTAAAATAATGGTCATTCTCATCATCGTAATATTTTCCAAGAGAAATACCGCAACATTTACTGTTTGTAATTTCACAGTCTTCGATTATCCAGCCATATGACCAGTGTGGGCTTATCATACCATCCTGGAACGCTGCCGGAGGTGCCCATGTAGTAGCTGCCTTTTCTACAAAGAAGCCACTTAAGGTAATGAAATCAACATGCTCTTTCTTTGGCATAAAACATTCTCTTCGCACATTAATCTCTACCTTTTTTCTTTTCGCGGATCTTTTCCTCTAAAATTAGCGTATATAACGGTTTCATCACCTTCCACATGGGCATACCATTTATAAACGGTCCACTCTTGTTCCCACGACGGCTTATATACTTCCGCTTTTTCACAAGCTTCTATAGAATCCACTTCGTACATTGCCTTGTCATTCAGATAAAACACAGCCTGTATGTTTTTCATCCTTGGCAAAATACCAATCCCCATAAACCGGTGTTGTATATGGGTTATAATCATTAAACACGCCATTATTGATTCTGGTCACCCACACATCACCTTTATAAAGTTTCCAATCGTCAACTTCTTCCGCACCGGAAATAATTGCTTTTAAGGGTTCCACCGACCTATAAACAATAGGCGCTTCTTTTTTGTTCCACTGTTTACGGGATTTACATACTCTCTGTAAATACCCGGTTTTACTAAGACTTCATCTCCTGCAACCGCAATCTTTGCCGCTTCATTAATTCTCTTTTAAAAGGCCTAAATTCGGAACCGTCTCCATCACACCTTGCAGATGCATCTACGTAAATTTTCATCTTCTACCCCCATAGTATTCTGATTATCCCTTGCAATAGCACTAATTAATCGCATCAGATTATCATATGTTACATTTTGTATATTTCAAAATCTATCCACATCTTCCAATAAACAAAAAGCAAACGTGTGCCAAAATACTTTTAATCTGTTCATAATCTTATGACCAACTTTTCCAAACCGTCGGTTCATATCCCACTGTGGCCTACTTACCATTTCTGACAATCGGCGTCTTAATTACCTGCTGATTTGCAAGAAGTTTTTTCTTCGCATTCATCCTATAAAATATATTACCTCTGCCAGCGCATCTTTACAAGCCTTTTTGCCGGGAGTTCCGATGAATGTCTGCACATTCCTCGGCTTTGCTGATCTAAAGCCAACTGATATGAATTGTGCTGTTAGCACACAATCACATCAGGCTCCGGCTCTTTCCATAAACCACATATTGTTATCTTCATAGAAAAGGAATATTTCCTTTCCATCTACCACACAGGTATAACGCTCTCCAACTCCACCAGCCCTTGTACTGGCTGCTCTGCGCTTGTCTTTTACTCGTGTAATCTCATACTTTCTGCCATCTTCCCATGTTATCTCTTTAGGAATGAGCAGTCCGTCCTTTGAAAACTCTGCAAGTACATCAACATATACTTTATTGCTCAATGTAATCACCTTCCTTACAAGATTGCTATTGCTCTGGAAGCATCCATCTTCCTTGCTATATAGCCTTTTTTTTCTTCTAATATTTTCAGATGTGCATAAACACTTGAAGTCGATGCCACCCCTACCATCTTGCATATCTCCCTGATAGCAGGAGCATAACCATTCACACGCTGATATTGCATAATGCTTTCATACACATTCTGCTGCTTCTCCACACTTGAGAACAAATCAATCTGTTCCCAATAATTATCTGTTACTAAGTCTGCACCTCGGACACCAACACTGCGGATTGGCTTGCTCCAGTTATAGTTTTCCTTAAATATCTGATAAGCATATGCAGCTATCTCTCCGGTGATATTCGTTGCATATCAAAGTACTTTAATGTGCTGGTGGAAGATGTATTTCATGTAGAAGAATGAGCTGGAGATTTTATCTCCAGCTCAGACTGTAGACAAAAACACTTTTG
>VOFJ01000577.1_pt1 | contig 67934 bp, 117 predicted proteins | sample 5384081 | NCBI WGS metagenome assembly VOFJ01 (sample SAMN12384729, study PRJNA508395) | human gut metagenome | isolation source: healthy gut I | host: Homo sapiens | reverse complement strand
GGACGGCCCGGAGCAGACACACGCGGGGCAGCAGGGGCGTCCGCTTCCTGCCCGGTGAGCTGCCTGGTCCGCACGGCCCGAGCTGCCGTATTGCCGGAGCAAAGCCCCGAAGAAGCCGATCATCAGCACCCGCGCGGCGCAGGGGCTGTGCACCCCGATTCCCCGTGCCAGCGGGACGGAATGGGACAGCCAGCAGGTCGCTGGCCGGGCACTGCACCAGCAGCGACGACACCACCAAGAATCGGGAAACAGGGACAGCAGCGGCCCGCCGCAGAGCACCAACCCTCCCTGCAGGGCCTGTGTGTAGGGTCCTTGAGCTGCAACGGCAGCACTCCGGCCAGCACCGCCAGAAGAAAGAACTGATTTGATACATACAAACCCTCCGCTTCCGCTATATGGAATGGGCGGAGCTTTGCACAGCAAGTAGGGGGAGGGAGCGCGCGAAACAGCAGCGGACCGGACGTCTTTCCCTGCGGGAGTGGTTTCAGCGGATGTTCCGCCAGCCTGTGCGAGGCTTTTACGTCAGCCCTCCGTCTACCCGCAGCGGCGACCGGATGGAGATCGAACGCAGTTTCAGCGCATTCTCCTCTACGATGAAGAAAAAGCTCTGCCTCGAATTCCGGCGCGGCGGTTCACCGTTTACGGCGATGGATGCGGATCAAACGCTGGCCGCCCACCGCATCCACCCTGCAGGGGCATCTTTCTGCGCACCGAATTTTCCAGCAGCTAGGAGGCGGAACGGATGGAAATTGCAGTTGTCGGGGCTGGGGTAAGGTTTTCCGCGCGAAACGGAATGGGGGGGGGGCTCTTCCGGAAGCGGCACGGACGGGCCTTCACCTCCCGAGGTCACGCCACCGCAGCCCGGCGGCTTTGCGGCCCGGGTGTGCGGCGTAGCGCACCAGCTCGCAGCGCGCTGGCCCGGAAGCGGCGTGCGGCTGCACATCGCTCAGCGCACCGGCTCTTTACTTTTTCCTCCGGCCCTTTCTCCGGCGGCGGGGCTCTGGGCGGGACTGCTGCTCTCGCTCCCCTGCTGCTGTGGGTCGGCAATTTTGTCTGGGCCGTGATCCCAGCAGCCTTTCCGCCGGGCAGCGGGCCGCCATCTGCGGAAGCGTGCCGATTGTCCCCGGCAGCTTCATCACGCAGGAAAGCTCACCGCCGGGGGAGTACGCCCTTTTGCACAGCGGCGAGTTCTCCTGGGCCAGCCTGAATTTTTTGCCAGGACGGCCTGTGGTGTGGAAGCAGCCGCCGCAAGCCGGTGCCCGACATTGCCGCCGGAACGCTGCACGGCATCCGCTGAAAAACTGCCGGAACCGTGGTCCGCACCAATCTCACCAGCGGCACGATGCTGGTGGTGCCCCGGGCAGCAGGTGGAAGCCGGACAGGGCCTCATTGGCACGGCGGCGCAGTGAGCGCGACGGTACGCTGATCTTGAACTCCGCCGCCGGGACGGTGCTTGCCCAGTTTGAATGGAACGACACCCGCACCGTGCCGCTGGAAGAGAATGTTCGCCACACCGGAGGGCTGTACCCAGCCGCCGTGTCGTTTTGGTGTTCGAGGCCATTTGCCCCTGCCGCGTCTGCGCCGGAAAAACGCCGTTCTCACCGCCCGGCCTTACCAGCCGGAGCTGCCTTTGCTTGGCCTTGCGCTCCCCTGCTCCATCCGGGAGACCTGCCGGTACGAGCAGCAGCCGGAAACGCTGCACCGCACCGAAGCGCAGGCCGCCGCGCTGGCCCGGCTGCAAAGCCTGCAGGCGTTGTACGCCGCATGGCCGGACGCGGAGCACATCGCCCGCAAAGAGGACTGCACTGTGAACGACGGCAAGCTGAATTACACCGTGACGTATACCGTTGTGGCAGATATTTGCGGGTGAGATGCAAAAAGGGCCTTCCCATTTCCGGGAAAGCCCTTTTGCATTTTGCGTCTTATTTGTTTTCCGCCGCCTGCGCGTCGTACTCGGCAATCAGGTCGTTCAGGTCGTACTGGTACTTGCTGTGGCAGAAGTGGCACACCACCTCGCAGGCGGGGTCCTCGTCACGCATCCTCACCAGCTCCTTGCGGCCAAGGCTGAACAGCATCTCCTTGGTGCGCTCGGCGCTGCAGTCGCACTGGTAGTGCACGTCGCGCTCGTCCAGCACGTTGGGGTCAAAGCCCGCCAGCGCCAGCTGCATCATGTCCTCGGGGTCTTGCCCTCGTGCAGCAGGGTGGTGACGGACGGCATGGCCGCGATATTCTTTTCCAGCTGATCGATCTCCGCATCGGTGGCACCGGGCAGCAGCTGCACCAAAAGCCGCCTGCGCACAGGATGGACAGGTCTTTGTCCACCAGCACGCCCAGCGCCATGACGGTGGGCACCTGCTCGCTGTAGGCGTAGTAGGCGGTCAGGTCCTCGGCGATCTCGCCGGAGACCAGCGGCACCTGCCCCACGGTAGGCTCCTTTTGCAGGCGGTTATCCCGGATGACGGTGAGCACACCGTCTTTGCCCACAGCGCCGCCCACATCCAGGTGGCCGTTCGGCTTTGCAGGCAGCTCCACCAAGGGGTGATCGATGCAGCCTTTCACGTTGCCGGTGCCGTCGGTGCAGGCAATGACCACGCCGGCGGGGCCGCCGCCGGACACACGCAGGGTGATCTGGTCACGGTCGTCCTTGAGCATGGAGCCCATCAGGGCTGCGCCGGTGAGCAGACGGCCCAGTGCCGCGCTGCAGGTGGCGCTGGTGGTGTGCAGCTGCTCGGCGCTGCGGACGATCTCGGTGGAATCCACACCGCAGAACACGACCCCGCCGTTCTCCGACAGTCCGCGGATCAGATTTGCCATAAAGTTATCCCTCCAGTTGGGTATACTGCTTGACTGCGCAGAAGAAATAGCGCTGGCTGTCCCTCGGTCAGCGGGCCGAAGGTCTCGCCGTCGCAGACGCTTTCCAGCGCAAAGCCGTGCTTTTCCAGCGCGGTGCGGATGGTGTCAAGGTCATAGGTGTACTCGCAGAACTGCTCGTGGAAGTGCTCACCGGTCTCGTGGTAGTCGATGTCCACGGTGATCTCCACGCGGCGGTTGGCGGCATCGTAGTGGTTGCGCCACACACAGGCGGCATCCTCTTCCTCAAAGGTGAATTCGTTGTCGCCCAGCACGTTCCGGTGTTTGTAGGGCGTGTTCATATCGAACAGGAACACCCCGCCCTTCTCCATGAAAAAGCCCGCGTTGGCAATGGCGGTGTCCAGGTTCGGGATGTGGTTGAAGGTGTCGAAGGTGGACACCGCACCCCGGATGGTGCCGTACAGATCGAGCTTGAGCAGGTCCTGCCGGAGCAGCAGCAGCTTGCCGGACAGACCCAGCTGTTCGGCCTTATCCCGGACAACGCAGAGCATCTCCTCGGACTGGTGGTCAATGCCGATCATATCATACCCGCCTGCGTGAGCATCAGCGTCAGCTCACCGGTGCCGCAGCCAAGGTCGGCAAGGATGCCGTCGTGGATGCCGTGAGCTTCCAGCTCTTTGCATGGATGTGGGCATACAGGGCCTCGTAGTCGGCCTCGCCGTTGAACTCATCGTAAAATAAGCAAATTCGTTGTATGCCATCTTTATTCCGCGTCCTCGTCCCAAACTCTGCCTCTATGGCTTTGTTGAGCACCGCCTGCAGCTCCGGGATGCCGTAGCCGTTTTCGCCGCTGGTCAGTACCACTTTCTGGCAGCCATAGGGGCGGCAGGTGTTCTCAAACTCCTCCAGCGTCTTGGCCAGCTGGCTCTTTTGAGTTTATCCGCCTTGGTCAGCGCCACCACATAGGGGATCTGATGGTAGTGCAGGTACTTGAGCATCTGGAAATCATCGGCGCTGGGGGCATGGCGGCAATCCAGCAGCTGCACCAGCAGGGTGTGGTGGCGCTGGGCCTCAAAGTAGCTGTTGATGAGGTCATCCCAGCGCTCACGGTCCGCATTGCTTACTTTGGCGTAGCCGTAACCGGGCAGATCCACAAAATAACAGCTGTCCACCTCATAAAAGTTGATGGTAGCCGTTTTGCCCGGCGTGGCCGAAACGCGGGCCAGGTTTTGCGGCTGCACAGCTTGTTGATAAGGCTGGATTTGCCCACGTTTGAGCGGCCGGAGAAACTGATCTCCGGGCGGTCACTGTCGGGCAGCTGGCTGGAAATACCATAGCTGGCCATAAAATCCGCTTTGTTGTAATTCATAAAAAGCTTCCCTTTCCTCTCAGCAGACGGCACCGGTCTTGGGCTTTTCTGCAGTCTGGGACATGGCGGCGGCATCGGCAGCCTTCGTGCTCTTCTTGGTACGGGGGTGGGTGGCCGCCGCTTTCGGCTTGAGCAGGGCCGCGTTCAGCACCTGAAAAGGTTGGACATGGGCAGGAACTCGATGTTCTTCTTCTTGACCTCGTCGTCCACCTCGTACAGGTCGGGCTCGTTGTCCTTGGGGATGAGCACCGTTTTCATGCCCTCGCGGTAGGCCGCCATGCTCTTTTCCCGCAGGCCGCCGATGGGCAGCACGTTGCCGTGGAGGGTGATCTCGCCCGTCATGGCCACATCGCCCCCGCACCGGGATGCCGGACAGGCAAGAGATGAGGGCCGTGGTCAGGGTGACGCCGGCAGAGGGGGCCGTCTTTGGGGACTGCGCCCTCCGGGGCGTGGATGTGCAGGTCGCACTTCTTGAGCCGTTCCGGGTCAATCCCATACTCTGCCGCATGGACACGGGCATAGGTAATGGCCAGCTGGGCACTCTCTTTCATCACGTCGCCCAGAGAGCCCGTCACGGTGATCTTGCCGGAACCGTTGTCGATGACCTGCACCTCAATGGGCAGGGTCTCGCCGCCGATGCTGGTCCAGGCCAGGCCATTGGCAATGCCGATGGCATTGGTGCGGTTGAGGAAGTTCCGGCTTGACGATGCGGGGTCCCAGCAGCTTTTCCAGCGCGGTACCGGTCACAGAGACCGTCTCCGCCTCGCCGGAAGCGATCTGGCGGGCACACTTGCGCAGGACACTGGTGATGGTGCGCTCCAGGTTGCGGACACCCGCTTCCCGGGTGTAGCCATCGATGATGCCGTACAGGGCGCTCTGGGAGAACGTGACTTTGCCGCTCAGGCCACAGGCCTCCAGCTGCTTGGGCACCAGATGTTTTTTCGCAATGTTGTATTTTTTCCACCCGAGTATAGCTGGGCAGCTCGATGACGTCCATACGGTCGCGCAGCGGGCCGGGGATGGCGCTCAGGTCGTTGGCCGTGGTGATGAAGAGCACATGGCTCAGGTCAAACGGCATATCGATGAAATGGTCGTTGAAAGTGCTGTTCTGCTCGGGGTCGAGCGCTTCCAGCAGAGCGGCCGCCGGGTCGCCCCGAAAGTCGCCTGCCAGCTTGTCGATCTCATCCAGCAGCATCATCAGCGGGTTGGAGCTCTTGGCCGTGATCATAGCCGTGATGATCTTGCCGGGCATAGCCCCGATATAGGTGCGCCGATGGCCGCGTATCTCGGCCTCGTCGCGCACGCCGCCCAGGCTCAGGCGGACATACTTGCGGTTCAGGCTCTCGGCAATGGAGCGGGCAATGCTGGTCTTGCCAACACCCGGAGGGCCGACGAGGCAGATGATCTGGCCCTTGACATCCGGGGCCAGCTTGCGGACAGCCAGCACTTCCAGAATGCGGTCCTTGACCTTTTTCAGGCCATAGTGGTCGCGGTCCAGGATGCGCTGTGCCTTGGCAATGTCGAGGTCATCCTCCGTGAACGTATTCCAGGGCAGGTCCAGGCAGGTATCCAGATAGGTACGGATGACCGTGCCTTCCTGATTGCTGCTCTGCATCTTGGAGAGGCGGTCCACCTCTTTGAGAAGCTTCTTTTCCCGGTCCTCGTCCAGATGGAGGGCCGTGATCTTCCGGCGGTACTACTCCTCGGCCTCGGCGGTGGTGTCGTCGTCCTCGCCCAGCTCCTCGCTGATCATGTGGAGCTGCTCGTGGAGGTAGTAGTCGCGCTGGTTCTTGTCCATCGCCTCGTCTACCTTCTGGGCGATCTCCTTATCGATCTCGAGCATCCGACGCTCCCGGTGCATCTTTTCAATCAGCAGCTTCAGGCGGCCCAGCAGCGTGCCTTCGTCCAGAATGGCCTGTTTATCCTCGAAGCGGAACAGGAGGTTGGCCGGGATGTACTCGGACAGGAAAGCGGCATCGGTGCTGGTGGTGATGGCAAACACCACGTCCTTGCCGATGTGGGGGTTCAGAGCCAGCAGGTCGTCAAAGCTCTTTTTTGACGTTGCGGACCAGCACATCCACTTCGGGCTGCTCCTCCGGCTTTGCCTGCTTGACCGGGGCCGGGCGGACGGTGGCCAGCAGGAAGCTGCCGTCCGTATCCAGCTGGGTCAGCTTTGCGCGGTATTTGCCCTCCACCACCAGGATGCGGACAAGGTCGTCCGACACCCGCATCACCTGCTTGATCTCGGCTACAACGCCGTAAGTGCACAGGTCGGCGGCATTGGGGTCTTCCACTTTCATCTCTTTCTGTGCCACGAGGAAGACGTCAGAGTTGTTGCTGACGGCCCACTCCACGGCGGCGATGCTCTTCGTCGCGGCCCACCTCGAAGTGGAGCAGATTGTTGGGGAAGACCACCACAAGCCCCCCAGGGCGATGGCCGGAAGGTGGAGGACGCTCCGCTCCACCTTGACCGTAACTTTTTCAGACATAGTACAAAACCTCCCAACTGCCCGGGCAGATGCGCGTCATCGTGAGGGCAGTTTTCTTGTTGGGTAACACTTGTAGATCGTATTATAGCGGAAAGCGGCTCCGCTTGCAACCGGGGCGCGCTCAACCGCGCTTTTTTCGCGGGTGTTGTAGCCCAGGCGGCCCAGGGCGGGCAGCAGGGCCCGCAGGGTGATGGATGTGAGCGAGCCCATGATGAGGCCGAACACCAGCATGACGGGTGCGTAATAGAGCGACATGGCCGAGGAGAGGATGACGCTGGCCCCCAGCAGCTGGCCGACATTATGGGCCAGCGCACCGCAGACCGAGAGGATGAACCAGGTGAGCTGCACCGGGAAATGATAATACAGCACCCACATCACCAGCAGCGAGAACAACCCGCCGCACAGGGAGAGGAAACCCGCCGTCCACCCGGAGACCAGAAAGACGAACAGCGCCTTGAGCAGGTCCAGCACCAGTGCCTGCTTTCCTCCCATGAAAAACAGCGCATACATCACCACAATATTCGCCAGGCCCAGCTTCATGCCAGGCATCAGCCCGGGGATGACCAGCGTGCCCTCCACAAAAGAGAGAGCCATGGCCAGTGCAAACAGCAGGCCGGAAAGGGCGATCTCATGCGTTTTGCTGCCGCGTTTCGGGTTTCATCGGCACATTCCTCCGTCCATCATTCGTTCTCCCCTGCCTGCACCTGCTCGTACTGTTCCTGCTCTTCCATGGCAGCTTCCCAGGCGGCAAACAGCTCCTCCTGATGGAACCGCAGATCCGAGAGCTCATCACTCTTTTCCCGAAGCAGCTGCGGGTCGTTGTACACCTCCGGGGAATTGATTTCGTTATCCAGCTCCACTTCCCGGGCACCGCAGGCTTCCATTTCGTCCTCGCAGGCCTTGATCTTGGCCCGCAGCTCGGCGCGGCGGCGGCGCTGCTCCTTGCCATAGCCCAGCTTTGCGGGCTCCGGCGGATTTTTCCACGACCGGCGCGGGATCGGAGCGGCCCATCAGGGCATCATAACTCGGGTAGAGCGTCGCCTTGCCATCTTCCAGGTACAGGATGGGGCAGGCCAGACTGTTCATCAGGTGGCGGTCGTGGGTGACCAGCAGCAGCGTGCCGGTGTAGGCCATCAGGGCCTCGGTCAGGTTCTCGCGGGTGTAGATATCCAGATGGTTCGTGGGCGCGTCCAAGAACAGCAGATTCGGCCCGCTCCAGCACGATCTCCGCAAAGCGCAGGCGTGCCAGCTCGCCGCCGGACAGCGCCTCGCAGGGCTTGAACACCGTCTCCCCCGGAAGCCCAGCTTTGCCAGATGGTTGCGCACTTCCAGCTCGGTCATCCGGGGGTACTTGTTCCAGATGACATCGATGACCCGGCCCTGACCCAGACGGTTCTGCTGCTGAGCAAAAATGCTGGGCCGTGCACCAGTGCCCAGCCGCACCATACCGCCGGAAGGCGGCGCTTGCCGTCCAGCACCTGCATCATGGTGGATTTGCCCGCACCGTTGGGACCCGCGATGATGAGCCGCTCTCCACGGTGGACCGTGTAAGTAAACGGCTCCAGCAGTGTCCGCTCCCCCGATCCGGATGGTCAGGTTTTTCATCAGCACCAGCTCATTCCAGGGCTCCACATCATATTCAAAGCGGAATTTGAGCTGGTTGGTCTCATCTTTGGGGGCCTCGGTAATTTCCAGCTTTTCCAGCTGTTTGGGCGGCGGCTCTGGGCCATTTTCGTGGTGGAAGCGCGCACCAGGTTGCGGTCAATATAATCCTGCAGCTTTTCAGCCAGTGCCACATCGGCATCGTGCTGCTTCTGGCGCAGGGCATCCGCTGCTTCTTTCTGGGGCAGATAGGCCGAGAAGTTCCCCTTATAGGTCGTCATGGTCTGGAACGAAACTTCCCAGATCTTAGTACAGATGTGGTCCAGGAAATAGCGGTCATGGCTGACCACCAGCACCGCGCCGGAATAGCTCTTGAGGTAGTTTTCCAGCCATTCCATGGTGGCAAAGTCCAGGTCGTTGGTAGGCTCGTCAAGGAGCAGGATATCCGGCTTTTCCAGCAGCAGTTTTGCCAGCCGCAGGCGGGTCAGCTCGCCGCCCGACAGGACGCCGACGTTCTTTTCCCAGGTGTCCTGCGCAAAGCCCATGCCGGACAGCACCTTTTTGATGTTGACATCCATATTGTAGCCATCGGCTGCGTCAATGATGTTCTGGCAGCGCATCGTGCTGCTCCAGCAGCGAGGTATCCTCGGGGCTGGCGGCCATCTTGCGCTCCAGGATCTGCATTTTTGCCATGGCGTCCAGCACAGGGGCGAAGGAAGAGCGCATCTCCCCATAAATATCCAGCGTGACATCGAGCTTTGCGTTCTGCTCCAGATAGCCCAGCGTCACGCCGTGGGTCACGCTGAACTCGCCGTCATAGTCGGTGTAGACGCCGGTCAGAATTTTGAGCAGGGTCGTCTTGCCTGCGCCGTTCTGGCCCACGATGCCGATGCGGTCTTCTTTTTCCACGCTGGCGCTCACGTCGTGCAGGACGACTTTCTCGCCAAAGCTCTTTCCGAGTTTTTCCAAATGAATCAGCATAGTTTTCTCAATTCCATTCTCTTTACGGCTGGTGGCGGCGGTGCTTCTGGCCCAGATTGGCCAGCTCTTCCGGCTCCATCACCAGCGGGTAGAGCTCTTCCAACGTTTCGATCTCATAGGTGGGGCAGACTTTTGCCCGGGTTCTCGGTGTGGTTGGGGTTGAACCAGCAGGTGTCGAGGCCCGCGTTCACGCCGCCCTGAATGTCGCTGGTGAGGCTGTCGCCCACCACCAGGACGTGCTCCCGGTTCTCCACGCCCAAAGAGCGGAGGGCCGCGTCAAAGATCTTGCGGTTGGGCTTCTCGCTGTCCAGCTTCTCGGAGACGAAAACGTCCTCCAGAAGCGGCGCCATGCCCGACTCCGCCACACGGCGGCTCTGCACCTTCTCGAAGCCGTTGGTCACGATGGCCAGCGTCGCCACCTCGGAAAGCTCGCTCAGCACTTCCAGCACATTGGGGCTCATCAGGTCCGGATGGGTGGAAAGGCGCTCCAGATAATAGCGGTTCATCTCCACGCCGTTGCCGGCAGCGTTGACCGCTTTCAGAAAGCGGGTGAAGCGCTCCCCCATCAGCTTGTCGCGGCGTATCTGGCCCTTTTCCAGCTGTTTCCAGAGCTCTTCGTTGATGGTGCGGTAGGTCTGCACCGTCTCAGCATCCGGCTCAATGCCGTAATTGACCAGTGTTTCCGCCAGAGCCTTGCTCTCGGCGGCGTCAAAGTTCAAAAGTGTATTGTCCGCGTCAAACAGGACGCAATAATATTTTGCCATTGTGTTCCCCTCTCTCATTGGATAACAGCGAGAAGCCAGCCCCGCCAAACAGAGCTGGCTTCCCGATATTTTGTTTTTATTCCTGGATCATTTCGTAGTCCTGCCCGTCGGTCTGCTCCGGTGTGTTTCCGGTGCAGCGGGCTGCCGCCGCAGGGCTCTGAGAAGCATTTCTGCATCTGCTCTTCGGTGGCAGCGTTTTCCACATTGATCCAGTCGGTCCCGTAGTAATCCACATCACCATCGGTGACATCTTCGGCCCCGGGACACCACGCACCCGCATGGTTTCGGCTGCAGGCACTGCCATGGTGCATTCCTCCTCTCCGCCCAGCCTATGCGGCCCGGGGCGAAAAGGTTTCCACGCCGTTGATTCAGCGGTGCTCTGTGCTTCTTTGCCGGCAGAAGCCTCTGTGTTGGAAGAAGCGCTGGGCGCCACATCATTTTCGGAAGAAGAAGCACTCTCACTCTTGGAAGAGCTGGAAGTTTCGCTCTTCGCCTCAGAGCTGGAAGCGGTTTCCGATTTGGACTCTGCCTTCGACTCACTGGCCGAAGTGCTGTGGCTCTCGCTGGTGGAAGCACTGGAGCTCTCCGCGTGGGACGAGCTGGCTGCCTCGCTGGTGCTGGAGGCGCTGGAAGACGAGCTGCCAGACGAAGCACTGGAGCTCGAACTGCTGGATGTACTCCCGGAGGAGCTCCCGGACTGGGAACCGGACTCCGAGGTGACGCCGCTGCCAATGGAGACCGCCAGGCTGTTGCTGTTGACGGTGGAGCCATTGTAGACGATGGCGGCGTGGATCTTATAAGATGTGTTCAACATGGAGGCATCGACCTTGACGGTGATACTGGTCATACCGGCAGCCGCCTTGATTCTCCGCGCCGTTGGCGTACCAGTGCAGGTTCTCCGCGCTGGCGTACTTGCCGTTCAGGCTTGCTTTAAAGGTATAGGCGCTGCCCAGCGTGGCGTGTCCCTCGCTGGTGATGCGGACAGACGCCGCGCCAAAGATGGCAGTGACATCCAGGTTCTGCTTGAAGTTGGTATCCGTGCGGGTCTTGCTGGTGACACCATCGCTCCACTTGACAAAGACATGGCCCTCAGCAGGGACAGCCGTCACGGTAATGGACTTGCCGGGGTCATTCACCTTATAGCTCACCGAGTTGTTGCCGGTGCTGTCCCCGGTGGTCAGGGTACCGCCGCCGCTCTTTTCCACCCGGTAGCGGGCCTCAAACTTGGCCTCGGTGGAAGTGCTCTCGCTGCCGGAGGAGCTTGCGGACTCACTGGTGGATTCACTGACGGACTCGCTCTCGCTGACTGCCTCCGAGCTGGGAGCCGCCACCGCGGAGCTGGGATTGGAGACATATTCCAGCGTGCGGGTGGGGATGTTATTGGTATCCGGGCGGCGGTCCTCGGTCTGATAAGCATGGGTGCGCAGGTAGCTCAGCGCCGCTTTCAGGCCTGCACTCTTGAGGTGGATGTCACCGTCGGTGTAGTAATCCGGGTTCCCATAGCCGTTCTCGCCCTTGAGTGTCTCAGCCGTATTGAGGAATTTCAGGCCCATCTGCTCACACATGGACAGCAGCGCCATATTGAAGTCGTCGATCTTGGTCTGATCCATGTGGGGGTAGGGAAGAATGATTCTCCGGGATGGGCGGCACGGTGTTGACAATGATATCCGTATAAGGATAAGCCGCCTGAATGGCCTGCACCAGCGCGGTGTAGTTGCTGATGAAATCCTGCACCTCCATGCCGGTATCGTTGGTGCCAAAGTCATCACCACGCGGCGGGGCTTCATCTTAGCCACGGCCTGTGCAATGGTATAGTGGTTGTTATCGCCCTTAAAAGTCACGATGCCCTCGTTCAGGGCCACCTGCGTGCCGATGCCCTCCCGGGCGCAGAACTGCTGCAGGGGAGATGAGGCCGTTGTTGTAGAGGCGGACGGTATTGGAATCGCCCAGGAAGAGGGTGCTTTCCTGATACTCGCTGCCTGCATCAGCCGTTTCGGTCAGCAGGGCGCTGGACGCGTTGTTGATCTGATAATGGCCTGCCAGATCCCCGTCCGTCTTGGTCGGGTCTACAGACTGCGGCTCCGAGGCCGCAGGCTCATTGGCTGCGGGCGTTTTTCCCCGCTTGAGGAGGCGCCGTGGTAATTCCTGCTGTCAGCAAGGCCGCCAGCACACAGATCACGCAGACCAGAGCCGCCTGCTTCTGCATCGGGGTCATAGAGCGTTTTCCGGTTGTGTATTTCGACTCATGTTCTTTCACCATTTCGCTTTCAAACTTACTCGGCCATGTGCAGGATCTGGTCTGCCAGATCCGCGCAGTCTCCGGCCAGAATGACCGGGTGGAACGGCTCCAGCTCTTCCCTGCTGCCGTAGCCGTACAGCGCACCGGCGGCATCCAGCCCGCAGTCCGCAGCGCCGCGCATGTCGTCGTTGCGGTCGCCCACCATCAGCACCCGCCTGCCCTGCATCATGGGCTGGGCCAGCACATGGCGCACCACGTCGGTCTTGGTGTCGCGGCTCTCGTCCATGGACGCACCGCCGATAAAATCAAAATACTCTGCCAGGCCCTGCTCTTCCAGAATGGGGGTCACGACCCGCGTCGGCTTGGACGTCGCCGTGCAGAGGACGAGCCCGGCCTCTTTCAGGCGGCGGAGCATCTCCGGCACGCCCGGGAAGACGGCACACTCGTGGCTGCCTTTCTCATGGTAGCTTGCCCGGTAGCGCTCTGCCGCCTCTTCAATTTTTTGCCTTGTCGCTGAAGTGCTCGCCAAAGCTCTTGCGGAGCGGCGGGCCCAGATAGCGGCGGAGGTTGACATTCGTGGTATCCACGCCCATGGTGTGGAAGACTTCTTCTAATGTATGGGAGAATGCCAGGAGCGGAATCAATGAGCGTTCCGTCCACGTCAAACAGGATGGCATTGTATTTCAGCAAGGTTTATTCCCCTTTCATTTGATATACACGCTATATAGTATAACACAGATTTCGCTCCTCAGCAATTCCAACAAATCGTTTTTCTGAATTTTATACATTATTCTATGCATCTCTGCCCGGCGCGGCCTGCCGGAGCGCAAAAAATGCCCGCCCGGGCCAGCAGAGCACGGACAGGCATTTTCCATTCTTTTTATTCCTGGGCGCTTGTGGCGGAACCGCTCTCCCCGGTAGAGGGATAATAGAGGTTGTTGGAGATGAATTCCAGCTTATCCTTGAGCATCATTTCCAGGTTGGCCACGGCGTGCACCATATTGGTGGCCGAATCGTTGACTTCCAGCAGTTTGCAGAGGTCCAGCTCTTCCATGCCCATAGCGGTCTTCATCTTCTGGCTCTCGGCGCAGAGGATGTGGCTGAGGGCGGATTCCTGCAGGGGCGATGCTCTCCAGCAAGTCGATCACCGCCTGATCCAGCGAGACGCGGGGCAGCGCGGGACAATTGAGGGTGCCGGGGCAATCCGTGGTATTTGCCATAGAGGGGTCATCCTTTCCGTTCTGAAATTGCGCACCTGTGCGCACCCCATTCTATGTGCCTGGCGCTCCCGGTGCCACCCGCGGCGCCATTTTACTGCGGGTTCTCCCCTGCGGCCCTGGCCTCTACTTTTTCAATGGTATCCCGATAGCCGCCGGAACCATACTGGATGCAGCGGTTGGTCCGGCTGATGGTGGCGGTGCTGATCTCCACGGCTTTGACGATCTGGTCATAGGTGCTGCCGCCCAGCAGGAGCTTTGCAGCTTCCAGCCGCTGGGCCATATCTGAGATTTCTTTGACCGTACAGAGGTCTTCAAAAAAGTTATAGCACTCTTCCCGCGTCTCCAGGCTGAGGATGGCATCAAAGAGCGCGTCGGTGGTTTTGTTTCTGCGGTTATTTTTTTTCAGCCATAGTGGGTCTCCTTTGCGGCACTGCTGATGTTCTTTTTTTTCGTTGCATTACCACTTTAGCACTTGAAAGTGTAAAAGTCAAGTGTTCCACGCGAGATTCCCCCCTATTCAGCTTTTTTTTTCACCTTACAAAGGGCCAAGTTTTATTCATCTCACATCTGAAAGAAAATCGCCTAAAAAATTCTTAATTGAAACTTTTCAAAAATGGCAGAGTCTCCTAACTTGCTCAAAATATATTGACAATTTATGAAAACAGGGCTAAAGTATACACAATCATTCGGCAAATGCGATGAACAGGACATGACCCTTTGCACACCCACTTTGAGAGAGTCGCCGGTCTGATGCGAGGCGACAGCGAGGCACAAAGGGCCCTCACCTGCGAGCAGCCTGCGCGAACAGAAACGGTACAGCGCCGTTTCCAGTAGTGCATGGCCGTTCAGCCCACGTTACAGGGCGGCGTATCGTTCCCGTTGTTGTGTGGGGGGCTGTACGTTCACAAAAGCGGCTGTTTTTGCAAAACAGCAAACGAAGTGGTACCGCGGAGATCTCAGTGCAGATGCACTGTAGCAAGCCTTCGTCTTCGATGGATGGATGTTTCCTGCATTCCATCTTTTTGGAGAGGGAGGCTTTTTTCGACCCCCCGCGCCGCCGTTCCGTCTGTGGTTTTGCAAGGCAGCTGCCGTGTCACGGACGCGTTGCCGCTTGCGCATTGCCGCTTGAAAGAAAGGAAAGAGGTTCAAAAAATGAATACGCTGGTCATCGTTTTGATTGCAGCCGTGTGTCTGTTGGGCGCTTACACGCTCTACGGACGCTGGCTGGCCAACAAGTGGGGCATCGACCCCAAAGCCAAGACCCCCCAGTCGTCCATGAGGACGGCCGCGACTATGTTCCCCACCAATGGCTGGACCGTGTTTGCACACCAGTTCAGCTCCATTGCAGGTGCAGGCCCTGTCACCGGTGCCATCCAGGCTGCTGCTTTCGGCTGGCTGCCCGTCGTGCTCTGGGTCCTCGTCGGCGGCATCTTCTTTGGCGCCGTCCACGACTTTGGTGCTCTGTACGCTTCGATCAAGAATAATGGCAAGTCCATGGGTATGCTGATCGAGAAGTACATCGGCAAGACCGGCCGCAAGCTCTTCCTGCTGTTCTGCTGGCTGTTCTGCATCATTGTCATCGCAGCGTTTGCCGACATGGTTGCCGGCACCTTCAATGCCTTATGGTGCCGATGGTGCTCTGGTGGAGGCTGCACAGACCAACGGCGCTGCCGGCATGGTTTCCATCATGTTCATGGTGTTCGCCGTCGTCTTTGGCCTGATCCAGAAGAAGTTCAACTTCTCCGGCTGGAAAGAGAGCGTCATCAGCATCGTCTTCATCGTGCTGTCCTTCGTCATCGGTGCAAACTTCCCCATCATCTTGGGCAAGGCTGCATGGAGCTACATCACCTTTGTTTACATCTTCTTTGCCGCTGTCCTGCCCATGTGGCTGCTGAAGCAGCCCCGGTGACCACATGACCACCTTTATGTTCGTGGCCATGATCGCCGGTGCCGTGGTCGGTCTGCTGGTCGCACATCCCACCATGAACCTGCCGGTCTTCACTGGTTTCACCAACGAGAAGCTGGGCACCATGTTCCCGATCCTGTTCGTCACCGTTGCCTGCGGAGCCGTTTCCGGCTTCCACAGCCTGGTATCCTCCGGCACGTCCTCAAAGACCGTGTCCAATGAAAAGGATATGCTGAAGGTCGGCTTACGGTGCCATGATCCTGGAGAGCCTGCTGGCTGTCATCGCCCTGTGTGTTGCCGGTGCTTCTGCTGCTGCAGACGGCACCCCTGCAGACGGCACTCCGTTCCAGGTCTTCAGCCGTGGCGTTGCCGGTTTCTTTGAGATGTTCGGCTTCCCGGCCTACCAGCTACCGTCTTTATGACCATGTGCGTTTCCGCACTGGCTCTGACCAGTCTGGATGCTGTGGCCCGTATCGGCCGCATGAGCTTCCAGGAACTGTTCCAGCGTGGACGACATGGAGCATGCTGAGGGCTGGCGCAAGCTGTTCTGCAACGTCTACTTCTCCACCTTCCTCACTCTGGCTTTCGGCTTCCTGCTGACCAAGATCGGCTACGCCAACATCTGGCCCCTGTTCGGTTCCGCCAACCAGCTGCTGAGCGCTCTGGTTCTGGCCACCCTGTGCGTGTTCCTGAAGGTCACCGGCCGCAGCAACAAGATGCTCTTCCCCCCGCTGATCATCATGCTGTGCGTCACCTTCACCGCTCTGGTGCAGCGCCTGATCGCCATGGTCAAGGCCATCAGCAATGCCGCTGCTGTCACCATCCCCGCTGGTGAGACCACTTGGGGTGCTGTGTTCATTGCAAACGGCCTGCAGCTGATCCTGGCCATCCTGCTGATCGTTCTGGGCCTGAACATCGTGTTCCACTCCTTCAAGGCTTACAAGAATGCGAGCACAACAGCGAAGCAAAGGTCTGATCTCTCAAATCTGAAGCATCCCTGAACTTAACAGAATAGGCAAAATGCCGCTGACGGAAGAAAAAGCCGTCGGCGGCATTTTTTTTTATTTTCTATGATTCGTGTTTGCCTCCGCGTTCTGCGGGCCATCAAACAATTTTTTGACCATTGAAACGACTGCGGTCGAAAACCATAACGGTCCCATAGATAAAATGCATTTTCACCTTTGAGACTCTTCCCGTGAAAAAGTAAACCAGCAAAGCCCGCAGGCTTTTGGTTTCGTTAACTAAAAATAATTTTTCCGCTATTTATGCCCAGAGTGAAACGGAGGGCATTCTAAATCAAAAATCAAACGTTCGTTTCTTCCCACGTTTGAAGGACCGCCATCTGCACTGGGGTGTGGAACCAGTGTTCCCCGCCCTCCATGATCGTCAGATGCGCCCCGCTTTCCTGACGGAAGCGCTCGATCATGGTGCGGCTGGTCAGGGCATCTCTGTCACCATACAGCACCTGCGTGCGGCCATGCCAGTGCAGCGGATGTTCCCGCACCCAGCACAGATACGGCCATGAGAGGGTCTCCGAAAGTCCAAGATCCGTGGGGATCTCCCCTGCCCGCTGCAGCTGTTCCTCGGTCACATGGGCATATTGCATCATATTCGTAATGAGAGCTTCCATATCCACCACCGGAGAGACCAGCAGGGCCTGTTCCGGGGCGTCGGCCTGCAGCGCCTGCATGGCAAGCCACGCGCCGATGCTCACGCCATACAGCCGGATATGCGCCCACACCGGCTTCATGCGGGCGTATACGGCTTCTATCTCCGGCACAGCCACCCACGGCAGAAGCCGCTCAGGGGCTGTTTTTCCGTGCGCCATGCTCGGGCAGGTCGATGGCCAGCACCTGCCAGCCTGCTGCGCAGGCTGTACCAGCAAAGCGCTCTGCCTCTTCCTTGCAGCCGTTCTTGCCGTGGAGATAGAGGTAGACCCTCCGGCTCCGGCTGCCGTACAGGATAGCAGGGATGCCGGCAAGAGTCATGGTTTGTTTTTTCATAAGGGATTCTCCTTATCCGATCATGCTCTCCATTCGGAGAGAGAACGTTTTGTTTACACTGCGCATTGCTTTTCGTCCTCCTTTCTTTTCGTTTTCTCTATGATAGCACATCCGCCCGCCAAACACAAACAAAAAGGAGCCACAGCGCCCTGTTACGGGTACTGCAGCTCCCAGATTCAACTTAAAGGTTAAATTACTTCACCATGCTTGCAACTTCAGCAGCGAAGTCGTCAGCACGCTTCTCCAGGCCTTCGCCCTTCTGGAAGCGGGCGAACTTGACGATCTTGATGTCGCCGCCCAGGTCCTTTGCGACCTTTGCGGTGTACTGAGCAACCGTCAGGTCGCCGTCCTTGACGAACTCCTGATCGACCAGACAGTTCTCCTTGAAGAACTTCTTGATCTTGCCCTCGATCATTTTCTGCTTCACAGCCTCAGGCTTGTTGGCGGTCTTGGGATCGCCAGCCATCTGAGCCAGCAGGATCTCCTTCTCCTTGGCCACGACCTCGGCGGGGACAGATGCCTCGTCCACATAGCCGGGGTTGTGCAGCTGCGACCTGCATTGCAACATCCTTGCCGTATGCAGCGAACTCGTCCTTGGCCTCGATGCCGTTGGTGGTCTCGAAGTTGACCAGGATGCCGTGGGTGCCGCCGCCGTGGACGTATGCAGAGCAGACGCCCTCGTAACGGACGAAACGGCGAACCTTGATGTTCTCCTTGATGACCAGGATGAGGTTCTTCAGAGCCTCATCGACGGTCTCGCCGTTCTCGGTCTTGCATGCCATCAGAGCCTCAACATCAGCAGGGTTCTGCTTCATGATGACCTGAGTTGCCTCCTTGACGAAAGCAACGAACTTGTCGTTCTTGGCAACGAAGTCGGTCTCAGCGTTGACCTCGATGACAACACCCACCTTGCACTCGGGGGCAGTAGTCAGCGTAGACCATGCCCTCGGCAGCGGTGCGGCTTGCCTTCTTGGCAGCGGTAGCCAGACCACGCTCACGCAGGATCTCGATTGCCTTCTCGAAGTTGCCGTCAGCCTCGGTCAAGAGCCTTCTTGCACTCCATCATGCCGCAGTCGGTCTGCTTGCGCAGTTCCATAACGTCCTTTGCAGAAATAGCCATTTTCGTATTCTCCCTTACACGTTATTTTGTTGTTTGTGGGATGGGAAATCAGGCGTTTGCTGCATCCTCAGCGGGAGCGGCCTCCTGGTTGCCCTGCTTGCCTTCCAGCGCAGCGTCAGCCATAGCGCCAGCAATCAGCTTGACAGCGCGGATCGCGTCGTCGTTGCCGGGGATCACGTAATCGATCTCATCGGGGTTGCAGTTGGTATCGACAATAGCAACAATGGGGATGTTCAGCTTGCTGGCCTCAGCCACGGCGATGCCCTCCTTGCGCGGGTCGACGATGAACATGGCCTTGGGCAGGGTCTTCATGTTCTTGACGCCGCCCAGGTACTTGTCCAGCTTCTCCATCTCCAGCTCCAGCTTGGCAACTTCCTTCTTGGGCAGCAGCTCGAAGGTGCCGTTCTCCTTCATCTTAGCCAGCTGATCCATACGGTCGATCCGCTTGCGGATGGTGCGGAAGTTGGTGAGGGTGCCGCCCAGCCAACGGGCGTTTACATAATACATGCCGCAGCGCTCGGCCTCCTCGCGGATGGAATCCTGCGCCTGCTTCTTGGTTCCGACAAACAGGATGTCGCCGCCCTCAGCTGCAACTTCCTTCACGTAGTTGTAAGCCTCGTCCAGCTTCTTCACGGTCTTCTGCAGATCGATGATATAGATACCGTTGCGCTCGGTGAAGATGTACTTAGCCATCTTGGGGTTCCAACGGCGGGTCTGATGACCAAAATGTACGCCTGCTTCAAAAAGCTGTTTCATAGAAACGACTGCCATAATAAAAATACCTCCAGATATTGTTTTGCCTCCGCACACCGTGATCTGCACAGTACATCGGGTACCGGCAGACTGCCCTCCACTCGTAAGAGCACAAAAGGGCATAGTGATGCGTGTGTAATGCTTTGTTATAGTACCACAAAAAAGAATGCGGTTGCAAGTGTTTTTCTCTGTTTTTTACAAAGAAAAACGTTATTTTTCTCTTATTTGCCCTTTGGCGGTGCGCTGAAGGCCGAAAGGCCCATGCGATCCAGCGCATATCCTTTGCCGAACATCAGATCGTACTGCAGCAGCCAGTGCTCCGCGCACCACCGCTGCTGGAACTCTGTGGGCTCCTGCGTGGTGGTGCCGTCCAGATTCATAGTGGTTCCGCGGGTGTTGGTGCGGCTGGCCACACGCAGCTGACGGTTCAGGAACTGGAAGTAAAGCGGCTCTTCCAGACCGTAGATATCCATCATCACCGGCGAGATATCGTAGGCGGCAATGGTGCCAAGGTCTACCTGCTGGTCGGAGTAGTTGGACCACATCAGCAGGGTAGTCTGGTGCAGGCGGGGGTCGGCGCTGGAGCCGCTGGCATAGCCGCTGCGGGTGTAGATGTCGTAATTGGAGTCGATAGGGGTTGTAGTGGTCGCCCCAGAACACGAGGATGACCGGCTCGTCCACCTGCGAGAAGTAGTCCGTCAGCCTGCCCAGCATGGCGTCGGCGTCCCGGATGCCGGTGGCAAAGTCTTCCAGCGCGCCCACCGTGCTGGGCTTGAGGCCCGTGGGATGGGACACCACCTTTACACGCTCGTCGTCCGGGTAGTTATCCTTATTATAATTGGTGTGGTTCTGCATCGTGACCGCGTGGAGGAAGACCGGCGCGTCGGACGAGGACTTCATCTTCTCGTACTGCTGGATGATCTGGTCGGCCATGGAATCATCCGTGACCAGGCCGTTCGTCCAATAGTGTTTGCGCACCTTGGTCACACCATGCATGTCTTCCAGACTGATAAAATCATCCAGGCCCAGGTTGGGGTAAGCCGTGTCGCGGCTCCAGTATTTTGCCCAGAAGCAGTGCACGGCAGCGGTCTGATAGCCCTGGCTCTTGAGATAATTGGGCATGGCAAACATGGGCTTGGTCACATGCTGCTGGTAGGGCTTGCTGCCCGCTGGGCAGGAAGGACACCGAATAGCCGGTCAACGCCTCAAACTCCACATCGCAGGTACCGCCGCCAAAGCTGGGGCTGTAGGCCCGGCCGTAGGCGCTGGTCTGCTGCAATGCATGCAGGTTTTTGGAGACGTCCGTATCAAAGGTGATGCCGTACTGTTCCAGCTCCGAGACATCCCAGTAGGACTCGTCCATCACATAGATGATGGTGGGGTCCTTCACCTGCTCGTCCTTGGCAGTGACGGCACTGTAGCTGGTGGAATACAGCGGACTGGTGTTGAACTTCTGGCTCTCGTCCACATTGTCCAGCAGAGCATCCACTGCTTCCTGCGAGTATTCCTCCGGCTTATCGATCTCCAGATTGGTGAGGTTCGTCATAAAGCCAGTGATCACGCCATAGTAGCGGTAGTAACGATCCTGCATCCATGCGTCCGGCACAATGCCGACGGCCCGGGTGACGACAGGCTGTAAGTACACGCCGAACACCAGCAGGCAGAGGGGCTGCAGCCGTGGCGGCAGAGCCCGCCAGCCGGGGCAGCCAGCGCTGTTTGTGACGGCCGCGGAACAGGAAGAAGCTGCCCACTGTCAGTGCCAGCACCACGATGATGGTGCCGACCATGCTGGTCTGGATCTTGAGGCCCGCAGCGGACGCCACGCCGGCAGCTTCCGACACCTGTGCCAGATCCCACGGCAGAAAGGGCTCGCCGCGCAGCTGCAGGGTATAGAAGTTCACCGCACAGGGCGCACAGCCCAGCACCGCCATACCCAGCGTGGACAGCGGCGGGCAGCGGAATACCCAGTCCAGCAGCAGCCACACCAGAAACAGCAGCAGCCATGCCAGCAGGTAGGCCCCAATATGCGGAAAGATAAATTCTGCAAATACATCTGCGCTCAGGCTTCCGCGGGCGATCCATTCGCCCAGCAGCAGCGCGATCAGCGATGCCGCCAGCGGAAAACACCATCCGCAGCGTCAAAAGCGGTTTTGGAGTTTTCATAGTTCCTGTTCCTTTCCTCATCCCGGTGGTTTCATTCAACGCAAAAAGCAACGTTCCGTACGCTTTTTGCACAAAGCTCCTGCGATTATTATAGTCACTTTACCGAAAAAGTCTACCCCCGATTTTACAAAAAATTCTCATGTTCCCAATTTTGCCAGCAGCTTTCTCCAGAACGCGGGCTTTTCCGACTGCGGCGGTGCTTCCGGCAGGGCCGTGTGCACCAGGATGGCATCCGCGCCAATGGTCTCGATCTCCTGCCATGGGATGGTCAGGCTCTCATCCCGGCCCAGCAGCCCGAACAGCCGGGGCCTGCCCAGCAGGATCAGGCTTTGCAGCTGGGCGGTGGCGGGGTCAAAGGCCAGATCATCGGCCCGGCCAAGGCAGACGCCCTGCTCCAGCTGCACCACTTCCTTTTCACACAATTCCCGGATGGTCAATGCTGCTCTCCCCTTTCTGCCACAGCTTATGCGGCCGCCGGGCTGCTCATGCAAAAAGCAGTGGAAAAAACCGCATGGCAGATTGTGGTATACTGAGGGAAAGCATTCCATCAGAAAATCGAGGATATTATAAATGTATAAAAACATCATTTTTGATCTGGGCGGCGTTGTGGTGGATTTTGACCCCAAAGCCTATCTGGTAGACCGCCTGTGCAATGCCGCCATTGAAGAGCAGGTCTACGACCTGACCTTTGGCAGTGAAGAATGGCAGCAGCTGGATGCCGGGCTGGTCTCCCGCTTTAACGGCAACAGCTCCATGCTCAAAAAGGCAAAGGCCGCCGGGCGCGAGTTCGAGGTGCAGGGCGTGCTGGACGACTGGCTGCACATCCTGCGTCCGCGCCGCCGGATGCAGGAGCTGGTACAGCGCCTGAAGAGCCATGGCTACAGCGTGTATTACCTGAGCAACATTCCGCAGGACGTGCTGGAGCTGTTCCAGACGCGGGGCGTTCTGGACAACTTCGACGGCGGCGTGGCCTCCTGTGAGGTGCACATCAACAAGCCCGACCCCCCGCATCTATCAGGCGCTGCTGGACAAATACAGCCTCCGGGCCAGCGAGTGCGTTTTCATCGATGACAATCTGGCCAACGTGCAGGCCGCCTTTGCGCTGGGCTTTGCCGGCATCCAGATGAAGGAGAACGTGGGCACTCTGGTGCGCAGCCTTGCCACCTGCAATGTGACCCTGCGGTGATCCCCGTATAACCAACAACAGCCCCCGCCGGGATGGATCATCCGGCGGGGGCTGCTGTGCGCTGGGGGTTACTTTTTCTCGTAGTTCTGGCAGTAGTGCGGGGTCTCCACCTGCTGCGTATTGCAGGTGCACTGCTCTGTCACTTTGATCTGGGGCAGCTCGCACTTGCAGCCGCTCACATTGTGGCTGCACTCGCAGACATCACAGGTAACGCCGATGTTTTCCATATTTATCACCTCACTGCCCTTAGCATGGCCCGCAGGCAGCGGGTTTATACTGGAAATATCATCCAGCCTTTTTTGCTTCGCACTTAGACCGGATCTTGTGACTGCCACATGCCGGATGGACAGCACCGGGTGCACCGGCAGCATCCTGGGGCCTGCCCAACGCATCACCGTGCGGATCTTCTCCCGCATGGCGGGCTGGTAGCAGTGCACCCTGCAGGCTGAGCAGAAGGTCTTGGTCTCCATGAATGGGCACTTATCAATGCGCATCAGGGCATAATCGTGCAGCTGCCTGCACTCCGGGCACAGGGGTTCCTTTGGGTGTTTTGTGCTGCCTGCGGCAGTAAAGAGCGATCATCTCGCTGACCAGCAGCTTTTCGTCTGCGCGTTTTTTTGTCCAGATCCTTTGGGGTATCCTGCATGGGGCGGGCCTCCTGTAGTTTTATTCCTTTTTACAGCGGCCCGACCGGATCGCAGCGCGGCGGCGCACCACACTGCGCAGAAGTGCAAAGCCTACTGTAACACCAATTGCTGCAGCCACTGCCATATACACCGCCTTCTGAAATCAAAGCGGCAGGAGCACAGACCTTTCCGTCTGCCGTCCCCTGCCGCAGTTTTGATGCATCCTGTACAGAGGCTGCTGCTTTTTGCGTGAAAGTTAGCATTTACTAACTTTCAACTCTGCAAAAACACCGTTTTTCGGTGTTCTCATAGTTTATCGCAGCAGTCTCTGTTTGTCAAGAGAAGCTTCTCCGGCTTACCATGCAGCCAGATCAGCGCCCAGCTTGCGGCATGCAGCCTGAACATCATCGTCCGGAGCCTCGTTGCAGATCAGGCCCTCGCCGCCGAACACCTGTGCACCGTCGCCCTGAGCACGCTCCACCCAGTCGCGCATCCATTCGCCGTCGCCCCAGCCATAGGAGCCGAACAGGGCTAGCTTCTTGCCGTTCAGCGAGCCCTCCAGATCAGAGAACATGGGCTCAAACTCGCTCTCCTCCAGCTGCTCAGCACCCATTGCAGGGCAGCCAAAAGCAACTGCATCAAACTCAGCCAGCTTTGCGGCGTTCATTTCGCTGCAGGGCACGATGGTACCGTTTGCGCCCCCTCTGCGACGCAGTTTGCCATGGTCTCGGTGTTGGCGGTATCGCTCCAAAATGCGACTGCTACTTTGCTCATAAAGATCGTCCTCTCTCAAATCAATATTAGTTAGATATATCTAACTTTATGTTCCATGAAAATGCGTCCAACCACGCAGACGCATCCCCATTTGGTTAGTATCTTCTAACCACCGATAGAATACCACAGCTTCCCGGCTGTGTCAAGCCTTTTATGCAAAAAGAACTGCCGCGGCTGAAAGTACGCCGTAGATCACCGGCTGGTGCAGCAGATACAGCAAAAGCGAGTGCCGGCCCATCCAGCCCAGCGCCGGGCACACCGGGCGGCGCAGCGGTTCCATGCGTCTGCGGCCCACCGCCTTGTGCAGGTAGTACCCCGCCCAGAACAAAAACAGCCACGGCAGCAGGCCAAAGTAATCGGCGGAGTAGAACCAGTCCGGGTAAAAGCCAAAAAATGCAGTAAAGTAGTTGGCATACAGGCTCTGCGGCAGCATCAGCTTCCAGCCGCCAAGGCCCACCTAGCCCAAGCCGACCGGGTAGCACACCGCAAACAGCACCGCCGACACCGCAAGGCCCACAGCGGGCATCACTTTTTTTCAGCAGCGGTTCCAGCACACCGGTCAGCAGCATGGCCGTACCCAGAAAGGTCAGTACGCCAAAAATGACCCGGTTTCCCGGCATGAACACCAGCGTGGCCAGCGTCACCACAGCACCCGCGCCAAATACAACAGTCCCGCGCCGCAGCATATGCCGCCCAAAGGGCGCACAGAAGCCGGACAGCAGAATGAACACCCAGCAGATGGTCTGCTGCCACAAACGGCCCGGCGTACCGGCATACCACCTCCTCATATTCACGTCAAACAGAAACACCAGATCCCAGCAGGCATGGTACAGCATCATGCTGACCAGATCCAGCCCGCGCAGTTCGTCCAGCAGGGCGTAGCGGCCCGCCGGGGCCTTTTTGCCGGGTGGTGTGTCCGTTTTTCATTCCCCCCGTCTCCCCTTTCGCAGTACATTTGACATGAGATAAATTATAACCCGCCGCCGCTGTGCCTGTCAACGGAACCGTTCCGTAGGTTGAACAAAAAAACCGCTGCACAGCTGCAAAGCCATGCAGCGGTCAAATGGATAACTGGGGAAACCTTATCAGACTTCGGTGTTGAAGTAGCGCTTCAGCAGGCCCTCGAAGCCGCGGCCGTGACGGGCCTCGTCCTTTGCCATCTCGTGGACGGTGTCGTGGATAGCGTCGAGGTTCAGAGCCTTAGCCTTCTTGGCCAGATCCATCTTGCCGGAGCAGGCGCCGCACTCGGCTTCTGCACGCATCATCAGGTTCTTCTTGGTGCTGTCGGTGACCACCTCGCCCAGCAGTTCTGCAAAGCGGGAAGCGTGGTCTGCCTCCTCGTAGGCATAGCGCTTGTAAGCCTCGGCGATCTCGGGGTAGCCCTCACGCTCGGCCACGCGAGCCATTGCCAGGTACATACCGACCTCACTGCACTCGCCCTCGAAGTTGGCGCGCAGACCATCCACGATCTCCTGAGGCACGCCCTCAGCCTTGCCGATGCCCACAACATGCTCGGTGACATAGGTGTTGCCCGTCTTCTCAACAAAAGCGGAAGCAGGAGCCTTGCAAACGGGGCACTGAGCAGGGATCTCGCCCTCAGCAATATAGCCACAGACGGTGCAAACATATTTCTTCATAAGAATTGACCTCCATCATTATCTTTTTATCATTCACTGGTTTTTGAAGTGCGGGTGTTGGTACTCACCGGCCCTTCTCATGCTCTATTATAGCTATTATAGCGAATAATTCCTAGTTAGTCAAGCATAATTTTAAGAATTATTCCTACTTTTTGAAAATAAACCCGTCCACACCCCAAAAAGGGCACGCCCTCCCCCCGGCCCCGCCAAAGCGGAACCGGGAAAGCGTGCCCAGAAAGAACCGCTGTATTTCAGTCAGGTCCAATCAAACCTGCAGGTTGCTGCTGGAAGCAGCCTCGGAGCCATCGGCAGCATCGAACTCGTAGTCGTTGCCGGGCAGCACAGCGTTCAGCAGGATGCCGGCGATCGCGGCCACAGCCAGACCGGACAGGTTGATGGTGACGCCTGCAACGGCAAAAAGCTGACGCCGCCCACAGAGTTGAAGCCCAGAGCGCACACCAGAATGACAGCAGCCACGATCAGGTTGCGGCTGTTGGTAAAGTCCACGCGGTTCTCCACCACATTGCGCACGCCGATGGCGGAGATCATGCCGTACAGCACAAAGCTGATACCACCGATGATGCCGGTGGGGATGGTGTTGATGACAGCCTCAAACTTGGGGCTGAAGCTCAGGATGATGGCCAGCACGGCAGCAATGCGGATGACCAGCGGATCGTAGATCTTGCTCAGAGCGAGCACGCCGGTGTTCTCGCCGTAGGTGGTGTTGGCCGGGCCGCCCAGCAGGCCGGCCATGGTGGTTGCCAGACCGTCACCCAGCAGGGTACGGTTCAGGCCGGGGGTCGTTGATATAGTTGTGGCCAACAGTAGCGCTGATGGCGGCGATATCACCCACATGCTCCATCATGGTTGCCAGTGCAATGGGGATGATGGTGAACAGGGCGCTGATAAACTCCGGGCTGCCGTCGATGGCAAACAGACCCATGGCCTCCCTGTGCAGGGGGATGCCCACCCATGCTGCCTCAGAAATGCGCTGGAAGTCCACCGCACCGGTGACCAGCGCCACTGCGTAGGACACCAGCACGCCGATGAGGATGGGCAGGATCTTGACCATGCCCTTGCCCCCAGATATTGCATGCAATGACGGTACCCAGCGCCACAAAGGCCAGGATCCAGTTGGACTGGCAGTTGTTGATAGCAGAGGGGGCCAGGAGCAGGCCGATGGAAATGATAATGGGGCCAGTGACCACCGGCGGGAAGAATTTCATGATGCGGCGGATGCCGAAGGTGGAGATCAGCACGCTGGCTGCCAGATACACCAACCCGGAGAATGCGATGGCTTGCACAGGCATAAGGCAGCATCTTGGTATTGGCCACGGTCAGGTTGCCGTCCGCATCAGCCAGCATGGGGGCCACGATGGAGAAGCCGCCCAGATACGCAAAGGAGGAGCCGAGGAATGCAGGGACCTTCTTTTTGGTAATGAGGTGGAACAGCAGGGTGCCCAGACCTGCGCACAGCAGGGTGGTGGAAACGCTCAGGCCGGTGAGCAGCGGCACCAGCACCGTTGCACCGAACATGGCAAACATATGCTGCACGCCCAGAATGAACATACGGCCTGCGCCCAGCTGGCGCGCGTCGTAAACGCCTTTGGAGTAATCGATCTTTTCACTCATGAAGTTTTTCTGCCTCCTACAGAACTCGCAGCCCAAAAAAGAGGCACCGCCGTCAGCAAAACGGCAATGCCCTTGAAATTTGGGAACAATGATTCCGCCCGGAAATGAGAAGTGCAATGCAGCGCAGTCGATGATTCTTATGCAGCATGGTGCGCTCCCCCTTTCATTTCAGGCTCTTTCCAAACCGCCGCCCAAGCCCCGCAAAAAGGCCGCAGCGGGCAGTCCTTCAAGAGATTATAGCAGACTTTTTGGCCGGTGTGCAACCATTTTGCACAATTCTCCTGTATTTCCAGCCCGGAAGATTGCGCCTGCTTTCTTGCAATCCAACCCAAATCGCACTATAATATAACCTACCATTGCAATCTGTATTATAAGAGAATTATCAGGAGAGTTTATGATATATCTGGATTATTCCGCCAACACCCCGGCAGACGAAGCGGTTTTGCAGCGCTTTTGCGAAGTAGAGCGCAATTGCTCGGGCAATGCAAATTCCCGCCATGCAGCAGGCACTGCCGCAAAGGCTGCCATCGACGCCGCCACCCAGAGCATTGCCCGCAGCCTGAACGTGCAGCCTGCCGAGATCATCTACACCTCCGGTGCCAGCGAGTCCAACAACTTTGCCCTCAAGAGCATCGCCCGGCTGGAGCGCCACCATGGCAAACATATTATTTCCACGCCGCTGGAGCATTCCTCGGTGAGCGGCAGCCTGACCGCCTTGCAGGAACAGGGGCTATGAGATCGATCTTTTGGACATCCGGCAGGACGGCACGGTGGACCTTGCCCACCTGAAAGAACTGCTGCGTCCGGACACCATTCTGGTGGCCGTCACCGCCGTGGACAGCGAGCTGGGTGTGGTGCAGCCGGTGGCCGAGATCGCGGAGAAATGTTAAAGGCCTGCCCCCACTGCCACTTCCATGTGGATGCCACACAGGCCGTGGGAAAGCTTCCGGTCAGCTTTGCGGGCATCGACACCATGAGCCTGACTGCCCACAAGTTCTACGGGCTGAACGGCATCGGTGTGCTGGTCAAGCGGCGCGGCCTTGCGCTGGAGCCGCTCATCCATGGCGGCGAGAGCACCACCCTCTACCGCAGCGGCACCCCCACCGTGGCGCTGGCCTGTTCGCTGGCGCTGGCGCTGGAAAAGGCAGTGAGCGAGCTGCCCGCCCGGGTGGAGCACATCCGCGCCCTGAACGCCCGCCTGCGCACCGGGCTTGCCCAATACCCCAAGGTGCGCATCAACAGCCCGGACACCGCCGTGCCGCAGATTTTAAACCTGAGCGTACAGAACGTGAAGGGCACCGTGTTCCAGCGGGAGCTGGATGCCAGGGGCGTATGCGTCTCGGTCAAGTCGGCCTGCTCGTCGGACGGCCTGCCCTCCCGGGCCGTGTTCGCCGTAAGCCGTGACCGGCGCAACGCGCTTTCCTCGTGGCGCATCAGCCTGAGCCACCGGACCACGGAACAGGAGATCACTGATTTTTTATGCAGGCGTTCGATGCCTGTTACAACACTCTGACCCAGTGAAATCTATGAGGTGACCCATGAAAAAAGACTTTAGAGCCCTATCAGCTGATCGAACGCAGCATCATCAAAAAATACCGCAAAGAGCTGTGGACCCCCTTCATCGTGGCGGTAAAGCGCTACGAACTGCTGCAGGCCGGCGACCACATTGCGGTGTGCATTTCCGGCGGCAAGGACTCCATGCTTATGGCAAAGCTCATGCAGGAGCTGCAGCGCCACAGCGATGTGCCCTTTGAACTGGTATTTCTGGTCATGGACCCCGGCTATAACGAGATCAACCGCCAGAAGATCGAGAGCAATGCCGAGCTGCTGCACATCCCGGCAACGATTTTTGAGAGCAACATCTTTGCCGTAGCCAACAACACCGACAAAAACCCCTGCTACCTCTGCGCCCGGATGCGCCGCGGCCACCTGTACAGCAAGGCCCGGGAACTGGGCTGCAATAAAATCGCGCTGGGCCATCACTTCAATGATGTGATCGAGACCACCGTGATGAGCATGTTCTACGGTTCCCAGCTGCAGGCCATGCCGCCCAAGCTCCACAGCACCAGTTTCCCCGGCATGACCCTCATCCGCCCGATGTACTGCATCCGCGAGGAAGATATTCTGGCGTGGAAGCGCTACAATGAGCTGGAATTCATCCAGTGCGCCTGCCGTTTTACGGAGAACTGCACCATGTGCGACAACGGCGGCGGTGGTTCCAAGCGGCAGGAGGTCAAGACCCTGCTGCGCCGCCTCAAGCGCGACAACCCCAACATCGAGAACAGCATCTTCCGCAGCATCCATGCGGTAGCGCTGGACACCATGCCCGGCTATAAATCCGAGGGCGTGGAGCACAGCTTCCTGGAGCGGTTCAACGAAAAGAGCAGGAACTTCATGCCGAAGATTGATCTCTTTTAGAGGCATTCTGTCAAAACGATGCGAGCAAAAAATAAGCACCCGGCAATGAAAGCCGAGTGCTTATTTTTTACCGCTCGAAAAGCAGCATGGTCAGGACGAAGAACGTACCCACGAAGCAGATCGTGGCGGGGTTCGCCTGATTCACATTTGGTGGAGGCGATGGGAGTCGAACCCATGTCCGAAAAGAGCTCAGCGCAGGTGTCTCCGGGTGCAGGCGATCTACAACATTCCCTCTGCGTCACGCCGGTCGTCAGGCTAACGCTTCAGTAGCTTCATGAATTCCTGCCGGTCCGCAAAGCTTAAGTCCGTTCAGGTGCTGTGTCTAAAGGACGCCCCGGCCCCACACGACACAAGAGTGGGCGGAACGCGCAGCACTCAGGCTGCGAGCAACTGATAATTATTGTTGTCAGTTAATTTTTTGGAGGAGTTTAGAGCAGTTCCCCCACTGCTACCCGCTGCCCAGGCCTCGCTCCCCCCGTCGAAACCTTTACGCCCCCATAAAACACACCTTGCGGTGTGGGTAAGCTTTGAAGTTTCCGGGCAGGAATGCTGCCTGAAATCAATAGTAAACGCCGTTGGATTTAACGGCCCGGTCGATGGAGCGCTTGGCATCGCGCTTGGCGGCATCTGCGCGCTTGTCGTAGAGCTTTTTGCCCTTGCACAGGCCCAGCTCCATTTTGACGCGGCCATGCTTGAAGTAGAGCGAAAGCGGTACCAGGGTGTACCCCTGCAGCTTGCACACCTGCTGGTGCAGACGCCGGATCTCGGTCTTGTGGGCCAGCAGACGCCGCACCCGCAGAGGGTCCTGATTGAAGATGTTGCCGTGGTCGTAGGGAGTGATGTGCATTCCCTTGACCAGAAGCTCGCCGTTTTCGATATCGACCCAGCTGTCCTTCAGGTTGACGCCTCCGGCCCGTAAGCTCTTGACCTCGGTGCCTTTCAGCTCGACGCCCGTTTCCAGCGCTTCGAGCACGAAATACTCGTGGCGTGCTTCACGGTTTGTGGCGATGGTCTTCGTCGCCGGACGCTCTTTGGTCGGTGCCATGCCGCGCGCCTCCCTTCTATCGCTCTGGTATCGTCTTGTTAGTATATCATATTTTTATGGATTTTTTGCAAGGCCGTTTTTGAAGAAAGTGTAAATTATTTCCAAATTACAGCTCGCCACGGCCGGAAAGCGCACGGTAAAGGGTGGTCTCGTCGGTATACTCCAAGCTGGCACCCACCGGCAGACCGTAGGCCAGCCGGGTGGTCTTGATGCCCAGCGGCTTGATGAGCTTGGCCAGATACATGGCGGTCGCCTCGCCCCTCCACGGTGGGGTTCATGGCCATGATGACCTCTTTCACCTTGCCGTCGCCCAAGCGGGCCAGAAGTTCCTTGACGCACAGCTGTTCGGCAGTAATGCCGTCCATCGGGCTGAGCAGACCGTGCAGCACATGGTACAAGCCGTGATACTCCCTTGTGCGTTCAAAGGCCAGCACATCCCGCGGCGTTTCCACCACGCAGATGACCGACGTGTCCCGCTTGGCGCTGGCGCAGATGGGGCAGATCTCGGCCTCGGTGTAGTTCTGGCAGACGCGGCAGCGGTGGAGCTTGGTGTGGGCGTTCTGGATGGCACCCGCCAGGGCGGCGGCGTCCGCATCCGACATGCTCAGCACCTGATAGGCCATGCGGGTCGCGCCTTTGCGGCCAATACCCGGAAACTTGCCGAACTCTTCGATCAGCTTTTCCAGCGGGGCTGCATTGTAACCCATTGCGTTCCCTCCTGCCGGATCAGAGGCCGGGGATGTTCATGCCGCCGGTCAGCTTGCCCATCTCAGCTTCCGCGGTCTCGTCCACCTGCTTGACAGTGGCATTGATGGCCGCTGCCACGAGGTCTTCCAGCATTTCGATGTCGTCGGGATCCACGGCTTCGGGCTTGATCTTGATGGGCAGCACTTCGTGCTTGCCGTTCATCTTAACAGTGACCATCTCACCGGCAGGCGCTGCCGGTGTACTCGGCAGCTTCCAGCTCGGCCTGTTTTGCTTTCATATCTTCCTGCATCTTCTGAGCCTGACGCATGAGGGCGTTCACATCGGGGCGGCCAAAACCTGCGGGCATTCTTGCTTTCATAGTTGCTCCTTTTATTTATTGACCCTTTCAGTTTTATATTATCTGAGAGGGTTTTATTGCTTATGATCTTTTTTTTTCTTGCGGAATCTTCAATGGACACATCCAACCCCAGCTTTTCCAGTGCCCGGAGAGACTGTTCCGCATTGGAAACAGGGGCTTGCCCTGCCGCTTTGGGCTCATAGGGGCCGATGGGTACTGCCACACCGGATACATTGGCGATCAGCTTTTTGATGAGCTTCTGACTGTCTCTATTGGCCCGGATGAAAATCGCGGAACGTCTTACCGCCGTCGATCAGCACCCGGGTACCGTCGAAATAGGCTTTTGACTTGCGCAGGTAGGTGTACAGCATGGGGTCTTTTTTCCTGCAGCTGCTGCACCACCTGCTCCCAGTACGGGAAGGGGAGTGATTCCCTCCTGTCGCCACCGTCTTATGGGACTTGCCGGGTACAGGGTCTGCCGTTTTTCCTGCACCGGCCGGGACAGACGGTTGCTGAACCGATTCCGGGGCAGCGGGCTGCTCCACCGATGCGGGTGGTTCCTCCCACGGCAAAGGAGCTGTCTGCTGCACCGGCGCTTCCTCCGGGAAGGCGGCAGTGGTTCCCTCCGCCGGAGCAGGAGATATTTCTGCCTGTTCCGGCGGCTCTACAGTCTGCGGTACGGATGCAGCAGGCACCGCCGACTGCACCGGAACAGCTTCCTGGGGCTGCGCCGGTGTCCGGTTCGGCGGTCGGGAGCAGGCCGGGCCGGAGCACTTGCAAATGGCTGCGCCGCCGGTGTCGAAGCAAACGGCTGCACGACTGCAGGCTGAGCCGCCGCACGGGCAGGCCGGCACGGCCTGTACGGGTACCGCCTGCATCTGCTGAGGCGGCTCCGACAGGCTGAACAGGGCCAATTCCAGCTCGATCCGCTGATCGCTGCCGCGGGTCATGTGCTCCAAGGCGTTGCCCAGCGTGCGGATGGCACGGATGGCCTCCCGCTGTCCCAGCTGAGGGCCTTTTTTCCAGATAAAGGGCTTCCTCCTCCGGCGAAACACCGGACAGCAGGGCCTGTCCGCCGGGCAGTGCCGCCAGCATCAGAGCACGATAGTGGGCGATCAGTTCTTCGGTCAGGCGTTTAACGTCCACCGACTGCTGCCGCAGCTGGGCCAGCTGGGCCAGTGCGGCGGCTCCGTCCTGCGCTTCCAGCGCGTCGGAGATGCGAAACAAATAGCTGCGGTCGGTCACACCGGCCATGCGGCGCACCACGTCCGCGTCGATCTTTGCCGTGACGCCTGCGCAGGTGTCCAGAATGGACAGCGCATCACGCAGTGCGCCATCTGCCAGACGAGCGATCAGCTCGGCTCCGTCCGGGGTCAGCTCCAGCTTTTCCTCCCCTGCGATATACTCCACCCGGCGGGCAATGTCCTCCGGCCCGATGCGGGTAAAATCATAGCGCTGGCAGCGTGAAAGAATCGTGGCCGGCACCTTGTGTATCTCGGTGGTGGCCAGAATAAAAATGACATGGGCCGGCGGTTCTTCCAGCGTCTTGAGCAGCGCATTGAAGGCTGCTGTGGACAGCATGTGCACCTCATCGATAATGTATACCTTATATTTACAGGCACTGGGGGTGTAAGCAGTCTCATCGCGCAGGTCGCGGATATTATCCACGCCGCCGTTGTTGGAGGCGGCGTCTATTTCCACCACGTCCATGATGCTGCCGTTGTCGATGCCCTTGCAGATGTCACATTCGCCGCAGGGGTCGCCATTTATCGGATGCAGGCAGTTGACCGCCTTTGCAAAAAATCTTAGCGCAGGTGGTTTTGCCGGTGCCGCGCACACCGGTGAACAAATAGGCGTGGCCCACACGGTTTGCCGTGATCTGATTTTTCAGAGCGGTGACGATGGCCCGCTGGCCCACTACGTCTTCAAAGCGCTGGGGTCTCCACTTGCGGTACAATGCGCGATACATGGGTCTGTTCCCCCTTCCCGGCAAATCTGCAAACAAAAGGACAGCGCACGACGGGGTTTTGTCCCCGCCTTGCGTAACTCGGCATACGGATGCAGGCTTACTGAAACGCACGAACGCACTGCTTAAGGCTGCTTGGTTCCCCCACCTGACCTGGTTCACAGCGAATCCATCGTACAGGACCCGCATCCGTATGCCGAACCACGCAGCAGGCGCTGTCCGACACATTCATTGAATGCTAGGATATTGTACCATAAACGCAGGCAGATTGCAAGAGGGGCACGGCCGGTTTTTGCCGGTGTCAAAAAGCCGCGCCGGACGATTTAAAATGGCCTCCGCTGCGCTCTGGCCATTGTTCAGGGAATTACATTTTAATATTTGAGGTTCCGAAACGCCTGCGGGCGTTTCGAACCTCTTTTCACCGAAGGGGTCGCAACCGGAAACGGTATCTGAAACAATAGATGATACTATTCTATCGCAAGACAAGATAAATCGGGTTATTTTTTCTTCACGACTTCTCTCGTGAAAATGCCCAAAAGCACTGCGGAGGGCATCCCAGATCGTTCTCACGCAAAAAGACTGCCGCACAAAAGAGTACGGCAGTCTTTGATAACACAAACGCTATTCAGCCGGTCGGCAGTTTAGGACTGGCAGGCAGTGATCAGGCTCATCTTGTAGACCTCGTCTGCGTTGCAGCCGCGGGACAGGTCGTTGATGGGAGCGTTCAGGCCCTGCAGAATGGGGCCGTAAGCTGCGTAGCCGCCCAGACGCTGAGCGATCTTGTAGCCGATGTTGCCGGCCTCGATGCAGGGGAAGATGAAGGTGTTGGCCTGACCAGCCACCTTGCTGCCCTTGCACTTGACCTGTGCAACCTCGGGAGCAACGGCGGCGTCAAACTGCAGCTCGCCGTCCACAGCCAGCTCGGGATCCATTTCCTGAGCCTTGATGACAGCATCATGGCTCAGAGCGACCGTGCCGCCCTTGCCGGAACCCTTGGTGGAGAAGCTCAGCACTGCGACCTTCGGGTCAATGCCGAACAGCTTTGCGGTCTTGGCAGTCTCAACAGCGACCTCAGCCAGCTTTGCAGCAGCAGAGACCTTGACCTCGCCGGTAGCCTTATCAACGGTATCGGTGTAGTCGATGTTCACGGCGCAGTCGCCCATGGCAATGCGCTTCAGGCCCTCTTCGCCGCAGTCGCGCGGTCCAGAATAAAGCAGGAGCTCACCAGATGTGCGCCCTTCTTGGTCTTGACCAGCTGCAGGGCGGGACGGACGGTATCGGCGGTGGAGTAGGTGGCGCCGCCCAGCAGGGCGTCGGCCTCGCCCATCTTCACCAGCATGGTGCCGAAGTAGTTGGACTTTTTCAGCAGAGCAGTGCACTCCTCAGCGGTCTGCTTGCCCTTGCGCAGCTCCACCATGGTGTTGACCATCTCATCGAAGCCAGCGTAATTCTCAGGGTCGATGATCTCGGCAGCGGAAATATCAAAATTACCGGCGGCGGCAGCAGCCTTGCACTCAGCCTCGTTGCCCACCATGACGACCTTCAGCACACCCTCAGCCAGCAGCTTTGCAGCAGCCTCCAGAATACGGGGATCATTGCCCTCGGTGAAAACGATCGTCTTGGGATTTGCCTTCAGCTGTGCTACCAGCGGTGCAAACATATCAGCCATTGTGATTACCTCCGAATTAACTTTTCAAATATTCGCATCCCGGCGTCTGTTGGACACAAGGATGCCTTTTCTTCTTTATTCTAGCACACCCGGCAAAAAGTTCAAGACAAAATTAGCTTTTTGTACTATTATTTTAGGAGAAAAGCTGTTCCGATTTGTGAACTAAGTATCATACCGTTTCAAGAGGAGATCGTGTCTTCATGGATTGGGAAACTTTGCGATCGGGCTGTCTGGCCTGCACACGCTGCGAGCTGTGCAAGACCCGCACCAACGTGGTGTTCGGTCAGGGTGTTGAAAATGCCGAAGTATTGTTTGTAGGCGAAGGCCCCGGCCAGAGCGAGGATGAGCAGGGCCTGCCTTTTTGTGGGCCGCAGCGGCCAGCTGCTGGATCGATATCTGTTCGCCATCGATCTGGACCGCAGCCGGAACTGCTATATTGCCAACATCGTCAAATGCCGCCCGCCTCAGAACCGGGACCCGCTGCCCGCCGAGAGCGAGGCCTGCATGCCCTGGCTGCGGGAGCAGTTCCGTCTTCTGCGGCCAAAGATCGTGGTCTGTCTGGGCCGCATTGCCGCGCAGCGGATGATCCGCCCGGACTTTTCGGTGACAAAGGAGCACGGACAGATCATCGAGAAGGGCGGCATCCTGTTCATGGGCACCTTCCACCCTGCTGCCCTGCTGCGTCAGCCGCAGAACAAGCCCACTGCCTTCGAGGATTTTGTCGCCCTGCGGGAGACCATTGAAAAGGTGTGTGACCATACCTATCAGTAAGAACGAACCAAACCCTTCCCTTTTGCATACTGTAAAGCAAAAAAGAGAGGTGTTCAGTTATGGAAACCACACGGCACGATCCCATTGATTTTTTTTCTGGGTGCGACCACACCCGCCGGGTTCAAGGGCTACTTTGAACCGCTGCGCCGCGAACCCGGGATGCAGATGTATCTCATCAAAAGCGGGCCGGGCTGCGGCAAATCGACGCTGATGAAGCGGCTGGCCCGCGCTGCAGAGCAGAACGGCCTGCTTACCCAGCGCGCATCCACTGTGCCAGCGACCCGGACAGTCTGGACGGCGTGATCCTGCCCGGGCAGCATCGGGCCATTGTGGACGCCACCGCGCCCCACGTGGTGGAACCGGATGCCCCGGGAGCGGATGAGGTGGTGGTGAGCCTGTATCATACCATCGACGCCGAAAAGCTGCATCTGCACACTGAGGAGATCAAAGCGCTGTTTGCCCGCAACGCCATCCTGCGCAGCCGGGCAGCACGGTATATCGCTTCGGCAGGCAGTCTGCTTCTGGACAGCCGCCGGGCCGAGGCATGCAGTGCCAATTTTGACAAGGTGCGCCGCTACGTCAAGCGTTTGTGTGCCCGGGTGCTGCCGCGCACCGAGGGCACCGGCACCGAGGAGTTGCGGCTGCTCTCCGCCGTCACACCCAAGGGTGAGGTATTCTATCAGGGCACCGTGCAGGCACTTGCCAGCAAGTTCATCGTGTTCCGGGATGATTACGGCGCAGTGTCGCGGCTTTTTTGCTGGAACTCATCCGCGCCGAAGCCCTGACCCGGGGCTACCACCTCATCACCTGCCCCTGCGCCATGCACCCGGATGACAAGATTGACCACATCCTTATCCCGGAGCTGAAGCTTGCCTTCCTCACCGACAACCGGTGGCACCCGGTGCAGCTGCCCGGCGTGCAGGCCGTCCGGTGTACCCGTTTCGTGGACCGGGAAAATCTGGCCGGGTATCGTGCACGGCTGCGCTTCAACGAGCGCGCCGCTGCAGAATTGCTGGAGCAGGCCAGTGCCCTGATGGCACAGGCCAAAGCCTGCCACGACGAGCTTGAGACTTACTACCGCGCCGCCGTGGACTTCGGCAAGGTGGATGCAGCAGCAAAAGAATGCATTAGAATGTTTGAATTGGATTAGCTTTTTTACGGAAAGAGCATTTCAAAGGAAAGGAAGTGAACCGCCTTGTCCTCTATCCATCTGCCCATCCGCCAGCTGGTGGAGTTTCTGCTGCGCACCGGCAGCATCGACAGCCGTTTTACCGGCTTTGACCGTGCACTGGAAGGTGCACGCATCCACCGCAAACTGCAAAAAGCGGCCGGAGAGGACTATCAGGCTGAGGTGTTTCTCTCTGCCGAGCGGCAGGCAGAGGGGCTCACGTTCCTTCTGGAAGGACGTGCGGACGGCATTTTTACCGACGGTTCCGGCACGACGGTCATTGACGAGATCAAAACCACCGCTGTCCCCTACGAAGCGATCACCGAGGATATGAACCCCTGTCACTGGGCGCAGGGCATGGTATACGGTGCCATTTACTGTTCCCGGCAAAGCCTGCCGGAGTTGAACGTCCAGCTGACCTATTATCAGATCGATACGGATCAGATCATCCGCTTTGTGCGTCACTTTTCCGCACCGGAGCTGGAGCAGTTTCTGCACAAACTTCTTTGTCAGTACGCACCATGGGCACGGCGGCAGCTGGACTGGGCGGCAAGGCGCAGCCAGAGCCTTGCCGCTCTGCCGTTTCCTTTGCGCAGTACCGCCCCGGGCAGCGGGCACTGGCGGGGAAGTCTACCGTGCCTGCCGCGCCGGAAGGGATGCCGACCACAAAGGCGGCAGCCGTCTGTTCTGTCAGGCCCCCACCGGCATCGGCAAGACCATGAGCGTCCTCTTTCCCGCCCTGCGGGCCATGGGTGAGGGCAGCGGCGAAAAGCTCTTTTTACCTCACCGCCCGCAACACGACTCAGTCCGCCGCCGAGGGTGCCATTGCGCGGCTGCGCACTGCCGCGCCGGAGCTTGCTCTGCGCAGCGTGACCCTGACAGCCAAGGAGAAGGTCTGTCTTCACCCGGACCCGGAAGGGCATCCCGCCTGTCTGCCGGAACTCTGTCCCTATGCCAACGGCTACTATGATCGCATCAGGGACGCCCTGTCCGCACTGCTGGACGATACCGGCAGCTTTGACCGCGCCGCGCTGGCCGGGGCGGCAAAGCGTTTTTCGGTGTGTCCCTTTGAGCTGGGGCCTGGACCTGAGCGAATGGTGCGATGTGGTGATCGGCGACTATAATTATCTGTTCGACCCCGTCGTACACCTGAAGCGGTTCTTTGATGCTTCCGGCGACTGGCTGTTCCTGATCGACGAGGCACACAATCTTCCGGACCGGGCCAGAGCCATGTACTCCGCCCGCTTTTTTCAAAAGCAGTCTGACTGAGGCAAAACGCGCCCTTGGCAAAGGAAAAAGCTCCCTCCGGACCGCACTGACCCGCGCAGACCGGGCGTTTCTGGATATCCGGAAAGCCTGCGTGCGTCTGGCACCGCGCCGCGGCCAGACCGGCGCACCGGAAATCGACACCGCTCAGACCACTCTTCTGCCGTCTTTGCAGGACCCTGTGCCGGAGCTGCCTGAGCCGCTGTATGCACAGGACGGCACCGTATTTTTGCGGGAGCTTCCGTCTGCCCTGCTCAGCCCGCTGCGGGCGGTGCAGGCTCCCTTGCAGGATTGGCTGGAAGCGAACCCGGACGCGGATGCTCACGCGCAGCTGTTGGAGCTTTATTTTGCAGTGCAGGATATCCTCCGCTCTTCCGAACGGTACGACAGCCATTTTGTCACCCAACTGACTGCCCGCAGCAGTGAGCTGGAACTGCAGCTGTTGTGTCTGGACCCGGCACCCTTTGTGGAGGCCAGCCTTTCCGCCGGGCGCTGTGCCGCATTGATCAGCGCAACACTCACCCCGCCCAGCTATTATCGGGGCGTACTGGGCTGCGCGGATGCCCGGGCCGTGGCGCTGCCCAGCCCCTTCCCCGCCGAAAATCTCGGTCTTTACTGCATGGCAAATATCTCCACCCGCTACCGCGACCGGGAAACCAGTGTGCAGGCCGTTTCGGACGCACTGGCCCGGCTGACCAGCGGAAAAACTGGAAACTATCTGGCGTTTTTTCCAAGCTACGCCTATCTCCGGCAGGTATACGAAGATTTTGCAGCGCGTCACCCGGACATCCGCACGCTTGTGCAGGAGAGCGGCGCGCAGACGATGCTGCCCGGGCAGAATTTCTTGCACAATTTGTGCCGCAGCCAAAAAAAAACTCTGCTGGGTTTTGGGGTACTGGGCGGTGTTTTTGGCGAGGGTGTGGATCTTGCAGGCGACCGGCTCATCGGGTGTGCGATCGTGGGGGTCGGTCTGCCGCAGGTGAACCCCCGGCAAGAGATCCTGCGCCGCTACTACGACGAACACAGTGGTTCCGGCTTCGATTACGCCTACCGGTGGCCCGGGATGAACAAAGTCCTGCAAGCCGCCGGGCGGGTCATCCGCACCGCCGAGGACAAGGGCGTGGTTCTTTTGCTGGATGACCGCTTTGCCCGGCCGGATTATGCCCGGCTGTTCCCGCCGCACTGGCAGCACATCCGGTATCTGCACAGCGCCGAGGAGCTTGGGCAGGCGCTGCGGGATTTCTGGCAGAAATAGCCGCAGACAAAAACCACCGCCCTTCCGATCTTCTGATCGGTCCGGCGGTGGTATTTTTTACTTGTCTTATTTGCGATGGCCCCGCATCATTTCTGGTGCTGCAATGTCTCCCAGGGCGGCATCTCGCTGCGCAGCTTTTCCCACATGGGCATTGCCGTACCGGTCTGCCTGCGCAGAGCCTCAAAGGCCTCATCCAGATATTTCATTTCGGATACCGCGTTCATTGCGTGGTCCGATGCACACAAACGGCCCAGCGGTGTTTTTGCCATCACGAGCACCATAGCTTCCACCTGACGGCGGCCTGCAGAACCCGGCTTGTAAACATCCGTGTTTTCCTTGTCATTCACCGGGATGCCGGCATCCTTGAGCATCAGACAGGCTTCATAGGCGGCATCGATCATCGCTCCGCGCTGCTGTCGGGTGGCGCGGGTCAGGTCTCCATTGCAGGCGTAACAGACATAGCACACCGGCAGGATAAAGGCAATGTGACACTTGAGCCACTCGTCCATATCACCGTAGAAGGTAAGCTTATATTTCGTGCCGTCAAAGGCTGTCTTGAGAGCCGGATGCGGAACGCACCGGACAGCGGTGCTGTTGCGCCGCCCACCGTCATGCCCACCCCAACGTGCGCGCTGACCACGCGGCCATGTTCCCGGTGTCCTGCGGAGTTCTGGAAGCCGAATGCGATCTTATCAGCCGGACGCTGCATGTACTCCAAGACCTGCTTTGCATGAGGGGTCGTTGCCCACGAACACAAAGTACTGGCTCCTGTTCGCCTTGAGCACAGGCAGCACATCCGGCAGCTGCCCTGCCTGCACCACCACAAAAACAAGGTCATAAAAGTCATCCGGCGCAAGGACATCAATGGTCTTTACATCGTTCTGTGGTCGTTCTGCGCTGCGCCCAGTGGCGGATGACCAGACCTTTCTGGTCGATCATCTCCTTCCACTCACCGCGTGCAAGCAGCGTTACAACGTTCTTTTTGTTCTGCAGCAGCACATGTGTCAGCTCACAGCCCAAAACGCCCGCACCATAAACCAGGATCCTCATACCGATACGCCTCCGCCTTTGATGTGTGTTAGGGTGTATCTGAAAACAAAGAAAATGACGAATATTTCGCAAGCACAAGCGGGATTTAAGGCAAATAGCCGCAGGAATCCTTTGTGGATTTCAAGGCTGTTTCACGCAAAATCCAGCTGTGTTTGTAGAAATAGGCTAAATTTTCGACTTTTCGATACACCTTTTAGGGTCTGCTTATTTTTTTCAAGAACGAGAAAAAGCCTTTTTTCTCGTAAGGTGCACTGCTTTACGCCTTTGACCTCGTAACCGGTTGCATTGATGGCATCCCGCAGCTTCTGCTCGTCCAGCGGCTGTTCCGAGTGGATCACCGTCTGGGCTTTTGCCTGCGAGGACGACACCCTTTTTTACCTCCGGGAAGGCCTTGCGCACAGCTTCGTTCACATGGCTCTCGCACATGCCGCACATCATACCATCTACTTTTACGATCGTTTCAATCATTTTATTCCCCTCCAGATCTTCTGCGCGCATCGGCCCGTTGACGCAGAATCTTGTTAGGAAGCGCTAACCGCAGTTTCAAACAAAACGCCGCTGGGAACTGCCCGGCAGCGGTGCGGAGCGGTTCCCTGTTCTGTGGTGGGTCTGCTCAGAAAAATGCACGCATGATTTCTTGTCTTCATCATATCACACCAGTGGGCTAAATGCAAGATGATAAATACCCCATCCCGGTTTTTGCGCTTTTCACTCATGCACCCGGTATCCTGCTGCCGTGGTCAGTATTCAATGCCCTGCCGGGCGGAAATTCCCCTCTGGTAAGGGTGGCGGTGGCACTTCATCTCCGTGGCATAGTCGGCGGCATCCAGCATCCACTGCGGCGCAGCATGGGCAGTAAGCACGCATTCCTGCTCTGCCGGGCGTTCCAGCACAGCCTTTTGCAACAGGGCTTTATCCACCATATCCAGTTCCCATGCGCTGCCCGCTTCGTCCAAAATCAGCAGGTCGGCAGGGTCGGCCATGGCAGCTGTGAGGTTCGCATTCTGCAGCTGGCGGGTGGCTTCCTTTTCCGCTTCGTTCATCTGGAACACGAACTTCTGCCCCCTTGCTTGCCGCGGTACACCTTTGCACCCAGCTGTTCCAGCAGCGGCACCTCGCCGCTTTTGCCGCCTTTGAGGAACTGCAGGATCACCACCCGCTTTCCGCTGCCCATGGCCCGCAAAGCAAGGCCCATGGCAGCGGTGGTCTTACCCCTTGCCATCACCGTAATATAGATGTAACAGCCCTGTACGCTTCATGGTCATTTCTCCTTTTGTCTTTGCGTTTATGGTAACACAAACCCAGCAAAAAAGAAGAGAAAGCACCCGAAGGCGCTTCCTCTTTCAAACAATGCGATATTTACTGATACAGAGGGAAATCCCGGGTCAGCTTCAGCACACGGTCACTGATCTCGTCCTTCTTCTCGTCGTAGTGCCAGATGCAATCGGCGATGCAGTCGGCGATCACCTTCATCTCGGCCACGCCCATGCCGCGAGTAGTGACCGCCGGAGTGCCCAGACGCACGCCGGAGGTGACGAACGGGCTGCGGGTCTCGCCGGGGACGGTATTCTTGTTGGCAGTGATGTGCACGCTGTCCAGACGGGCTTCCAGATCCTTGCCGGTGCACTCCTCGTCACGCAGGTCGATCAGCATGAGGTGGTTGTCGGTGCCGCCGGATACCAGCTTGACACCGCGTGCCTGCAGCTCTGCTGCCAGAGCCTGTGCATTCTCCACGATCTTGCGGGCATATTCCTTGAATTCAGGCTTCAGTGCTTCACCAAAGCAGACAGCTTTTGCGGCGATCACATGCTCCAGCGGGCCGCCCTGAACGCCGGGGAACACGGCAGAATTGATGCGCTTTGCAAGAATGGGATTGTTGGTCAGGATCAGACCGCCGCGGGGGCCGCGCAGGGTTTTGTGGGTGGTAGTGGTCACAACATCAGCATACGGCACAGGGCTCTGGTGATAGCCGCCTGCCACCAGACCGGCAATGTGGGCCATATCCACCATCAGATATGCACACCATAGCCGTGGGCGATCTCAGCGATCTTCTCAAAATCGATGGCACGGGGATATGCAGATGCACCGGCCACGATCAGCTTGGGGCGCACCTTCTTAACCTGCTTTTCCAGCTCAGCATAGTCGATCACGCCGTCGGCATTGACACCGTAAGAGACAAAGTTATAGTTCTTGCCGGACATGTTCACCGGAGAACCGTGGGTCAGATGGCCGCCCTGAGACAGGTCCATGCCCATGACAGTATCGCCCAGATCCAGCAGAGCAAAATAAACTGCCAGATTGGCCTGTGCACCGGAGTGGGGCTGAACATTGGCATATTTTGCGCCGAACAGCTTGCAGGCACGCTCGATGGCAATGTTCTCCACCTCGTCCACATAGACACAGCCGCCATAGTAGCGCTTGCCGGGCAGGCCCTCGGCGTACTTGTTGGTCAGGATGCTGCCCATTGCGGCCATGACGGCGGGAGAGACGATATTCTCACTGGCGATCAGTTCAATGTTCTGGGCGCTGACGGTTCAGCTCGCGATCCATGGCTGCGGCCAGCTCCGGATCAACGGTATTGACCAGACCGATGGTGTCCATCATTTCATTGTACATAATATTCTACCCCTCTCAATTTCCGGAGAAAGCCCCGGATCTCTGGATCTCTTCAAGCCACCCTGCTCCGCGCACGAACCGAATTGCTTTCTTTTTATCATAGCAGAAAGCTGCAGAATCTTCAACTTCCATTTTGACAAAAGGCTTGCTTTTTTCATCTGAAGTGTTTATTATACTTGTATAAAAAATGCAATGTCGTTTTTGTATATTTTTCAAGTCAGTCAACCTTCAGATGAAGCGAGGTGTTCTCTGGTGACGGTCAGTGAAGCAAAGCAGACCCAGCGCAAAGGCGGGCCGTGCCGCACGCAAGGCTCTCGGCCCGGAAGAACGCAAGGCTGCAAATACCGCTTTGTGCGCATTCCTCTGGCAGCTGGCTGCCGTGCAGAATGCGCAGACCATCCTGCTGTACGCAGCGTTTGGTTCCGAAGCCGACCTTTCTGCCCTTCGTGGAAAAGGCGCAGGCGCAAAAAACGCTGGCCTATCCGGTGTGCGGCGAGGCGTATTCCCTTACAGCCGCTGTGCCCGGCCCGGACGGCTGGGAGATGGGACAGTACGGCATCCGCACCCCCATCCTGAGCCGGTCGGAGATTCTGCTGCCGGAAGCGCTGGATCTGGTCCTTGTACCCTGCACGGCTTTTGATGCAGACTGCTTCCGGGTCGGCATGGGCAAGGGCTATTACGACCGGTATCTTCCCCGCTGCAAAAACGCGGTAAAGATCGGCATTGCATTTGAGGCACAGCGGGTGGACATGCTGCCGTAGACGAGCACGACCAGCGGCTGGATGCCTATGTAACAGAGAGGGTATTTACAAATGGAAATGACTAAGCTGAGCTGTGAGAAATTTCTCGCAGAGCTGGCCAGCAAAGCCCCCACGCCGGGCGGCGGCGGCGGAACGGCGGCGCTGGTGGGTGCTGCCGGTGTAGCGCTGGGCAATATGGTGGGCAACCTGACCACCGGCAAAAAGAAATATGCCGCCGTGGAAGCAGACATTCAGGCCCTGAACACAAAGGCCGATGCCCTCCTGCGCAAAGAGCTGGAGGTGCTGGTGCAGGCCGATGCCGATGCCTTTGCGCCGCTGGCTGCGCCTACGGCCTGCCCAAGGACACACCAGAGCAGGCTGCACACAAAGCCGCCGTGCTGGAAAAGGCGCTGGATGCCGCCTGTGCCGTGCCACTTGAGGTCATGGAAAAGTGCGCCGAGGGCATTGCTCTGGTGGAAGAATACGCCGCCAAGGGCAGCGTGATGGCCGTCTCGGACGCAGGCTGTGCAGCCGCTCTGTGCAAGGCAGCCTTGCAGGCCGCAAGCCTGAATGTGTTCATCAACACAAAGCTGATGACAGACCGTGAGCGCGCTGCTGCGTTGGACGCAAAAACAGACAAACTGCTGGATGAATTTGTGTCGCGGGCAGACGCTGTTTTTGCATCCGTGACGAACAAATTGCGGAATAAGTGAGGAAAACAGCCCGGGACCCATCCCGCCCCAACGACGCGCCAGGGCCCCCCAGAATTCGCTGGAGAAACGCACCCGTTGAGAAGCCGCTTTTACTATCAATCATCGAACGCGCGCGCCGTTGTGGCCGCCATGAACGGCGCAGCGCTGCATGTGAGCAGCTCAAAGGCAAAAGGCATCACTCCCACGCTGGCCATGGTGCGTGTGGGTGAGCGGGAGGACGACCTCTCCTACGAGCGCGGCGTGATCGCCCGCTGCGGCAAGGTGGGTGTGGAGGTAAAAGCAGTTTCTTCTGCCAGCCGATGCTTCGCAGGACGATCTGCTGAAGGTGATCGCCGAGGTGAACGCAGAGGATACCATCCACGGATGTCTGCTGTTCCGTCCGCTGCCCAAACAGTTTGATGACCGCACTGTGCGTGCGGCGCTGGCTCCGGAAAAAGGACATTGACGGCATCACGGACGATTCTCTGGCCGGTGTGTTCACTAATACCGATCTCGGCTATGCTCCCTGCACCGCGCAGGCCTGCCTTGAAATCTTGAAGTATTACAACATTCCGCTTTCCGGCAGGCGCGCTGTCGTAGTGGGCCGCAGCCTTGTGGTGGGCAAGCCCGCCGCCATGATGCTGGATCGCGAGAACGCCACCGTGACCATCTGCAATTCCCGCACCCAGGATCTTCCCGCCCTCTGCAGAGAAGCCGATGTGGTCGTGGTCGCCATGGGCAAAATGGGTGCCGTGGGTGCCGACTGCCTGCGGGAGGGCCAGACCGTGGTGGATGTGGGCATCCATGTGAACGAAAAGGGCAAGCTGTGCGGTGACGTGAAATTCGCCGAGGCCGAGTCCATCGTGGATGCCATTACGCCTGTGCCCGGCGGCGTTGGCACTGTGACCACCTCGGTGTTGGTAGGCCACGTGGTGCAGGCCGCAGCCAAAAAGGCCGGAGTGTAAGCGGAAGAATAATTTATAACATTGCAAGCAAGCCAGACCCGACAAGTTCTGTGGGTCTGGCTTGCTTGCTTTTTGCGAAAGAGGTTGTTGCGGGCGGCGGCATCTGCCGCGTCAGCTCTCCTCCTGTAAAAAAAGAGGTTCAGAGAAATCCGCAGATTTTTCTGAACCTCAAAATAACAAATAATTTTCCGCTGAATATATTCGGGTTGCGGCACCCTGCATCTGCTTCGTGCCTTGGGCGGCACTCGCATCTTGCAGGCCGCGGCCCCAACAGCTCCTCCCTGTTTCGGTCACTGGCCGCGGTCGTCGCCGTTGCAAAGCGAACGCGGCGGCTATTTTCAATCAGCTTATCCGCGGACAAGGAGCAGCAGCAGGGCCGACGCCACGCACTGCAGGATCAGCCAGCGGGCCACCACCTGTTCGTCGCTCCAGCCTTTGTTCTTGCGCACATGGTCGTGCAGCGGAGTGCGGGTGTTCTTGAGGATCGAGAAATATGCAGGAAGCGCTTCAGGCTGATCTTGATAATGCCCAGACTTCCATCCACGATGAACACAATGGCAGCCAGCAGGAAGGCAAAAAGGGGTGGCCGCACTTGAGCGACAGCATTGCAATGAAAAAAGCCCATGGCGCGGCTTCCGGCATCGCCCATCAGCAGGCTGGAAGGTTTTGCGTTGGACCACAGATAGGCCAGCAGTGCACCCATGAACACAACACCTGCGGTGCCGTACTCGGCCAGCTCTGTTTTATAGGCCAGCAGGTAGGTGCCGATGGTCACGACTGCCACGCTGGCAGACAGACCGTCCACGCCGTCGGTGCAGTTGACTACATTGATGCTGGCCCAGATCAGAATGACGATGAGCAGCAGGTACACTGCATACGGCAGAGTGAAGCTCCACTGCAAAAAGTGCACGCCGCAGCCGTTGAAGTTCAGGTAAGTGGCACCGGCTACAATGGCGATCACAAAATCAATCAGGCCTTTTTTGTACTCATTCCACGCGGTCTCTGCCGCATCGTCAAAAGTAACCGGACAGCATGGACGCAATGAGCAGCACGGTGTAGATGACATACTCCACCTTGAAGGGCAGGAAGGCCATCGACACCAGCGCGATGCACAGCACGAAGATCAGGCCGGAGCCGCGGGCCTTGCCCTTGGAAAGTGCACCATTCACCGCAAACTCGCGGCCATGGTCATGGGGGAGCCTGTCATGAAAAACGGAATCCATCAGAGCCGTGAGAGCAAATGCCAGCAGAAATGCCAGAGCATCCACGCCGCGCTGTCCCACGACCGAAAGCAGCAGTTCGATCATATTCAAAGTTCCTCTTTCTTTTTTATTCTTACTGTGAAAGAAGTGTATCACGCTCCCCGTAAAAAATCAATCGCTCACAGCGAAAAATGTGTCTTTGATTGACTTTTGTCGTGCCTGCACCTATAATAGTGTATTAGTTTGTCAAATTTTGCTGTTTGGGCTGTTGCTTGCTTTCCGGACTTCTATTCGTGAAAAAGCGTTTGGAGCGGGCCGCAGCCCACGGCAAACGCAAACTATAAAAAATTTATTTTCCGCTGAATATGGCAAAGCGTATGCGGCGCCATTTTTAATGTGTAATCAGGATAAGGAGAACCAATGACCATTTCCCTTGAGCAGCTCTCGGCGCAGATGCGCCGGGGCGAACAGGTACCGCTGCGGCACACCATGCAGGTGGTGCTGACCCTGAGCATTCCGTCCATCCTGCAGCAGATCGTGGTAACAGCGGTGGAATACATCGACGCGGCCATGGTAGGCCACATCGGTGCATCGGCTACAGCCTCCATCGGCATCGTCAGCTCCAGCACCTGGCTCATGCATGGGATGCTGGCCGGTCTGTACATGTCCTTTGCCATTCAGGTGGCGCAGTATCTGGGGGGCCGACCGGCAGGCAGACGCCCGCGGTGTGCTGCGTCAGTCTATGATCTTCAACCTTGCAATGGGCCTTGCAGCAGCAGCCTTTGGCATCGGCATCAGCCGTTTCCTGCCCGGGTGGCTGGGGGCAGACCCGTCCCTGCGGGCGGATGCATCGGCTTATTTTGCCATCTGGTCCGCTTCCCTGCCCTTTTTGATGGTCATGGGCACCTATTCCTCCATGCTGCGTTCCTGCGGCGACGCCCTGACGCCGGGCCTGATCAGCGTATTGACCTGCGCGCTGGATGTGGTGTTCAACTTCTTCCTCATCAACCCTACCCGGCAGATGACGGTGCTGGGCCGCACCATGACCGTGTGGGGTCTCGGCTGGGGCGTGCCGGGCGCGGCGCTGGGTACCGCCTTTGCCACTGCCATCAGCGGCACGCTGACGCTGGCACTGCTGCTGCTTCGCGATGGCCCGCTGTGCATCCGCAAGCCCGGCTCCTGGCAGATCACCAGAGCTTGCCTGCAGAACCTCTGGAAGGTGGGCACACCGCTGGCCGCCGAACGCGCGGCCCTTTCCTCCGCACAGGTGCTGCTCATCCGCATCGTTGTCCGGCCTTGGCACCACTGCCATTGCAGCCAACAGTCTGGGCGTAAGCGCCGAAAGCCTGTGCTATATGGCAGGCTACGGCATTCAGGATGCCGCCCTTGCACTGGTCGGTCAGGCTGTAGGCGCAAACCGCCGGGATATGTCCAGACGTTTTGCATGGCTGTGCACCTGCATGGGCATAGGCATCATGGCTCTGACCGGTGCAGGCATGTATCTGTTTGCGCCCAATCTGATGGGTATCTTCACCGCAGACACCGCAGTCATTGCACTGGGTGCGCAGGTGCTGCGGATCGAAGCCTGGCCGAGCCCATGTTCGGAGCCAGCATCGTTGCCAGCGGTGCCATGCAGGGTGCCGGCGACAGTGCCGGCTGCTTTGTGCTGAACCTCGTCAGCATGTGGGGCATCCGGCTCACCCTTGCCACCCTGCTGGCCCCGCGCTTTGGGCTGGTGGGCGTGTGGTTTGCCATGAGCTTTGAGCTGACCATGCGCGGCGTGCTGTTTCCTTGTGCGGCTGGCACGCGGCAGATGGCTGGACAAAGGGGCATTGGCCTGATCGACCACTGGCGGATCTATTTTCCTGTAAATAACAGCTCCCCGGCCGGGAACCGCACTGCGGGACCTGACCGGGGAGTTTTGCTGTGGTTATTTGATTTGAGAAGAAAAAAAGTGGAGAACAAGTTACTTTCTGCCGTGCAGGATGGGAGACAGCGGCTTGTAGATCAGCAGGCACAGTGCTGCTTCCAGCAGGCCCTTGACCAGCGTAAAGGGCATATTGAAGACGACCAGACACTTGATGAGGCTGTCTGCGGAGGGCAGGATCGCCTGATACATGCCAAGGATTGCCTCCAGCGGCATATGGTAGAAGGTGACATAGGCCGGATAGGTGATGAAGTAGTTGGACGGCACACTGAACACCGCCATGGCTGCGGCACCGGCAATGGCACCAAGGATGGCCGTTTTGCGGCTCTTGCGGTGCTTATAGACAACGCCTGCCACAGCCAGTGGAGAAAACCGCACCCAGCATGAAGTTGCACAGCTCGCCCACGCATGCAGTGGAAGTGCCCTTGATAACGATGTGCAGCAGGTTCTTCATAAAGCTGATGACCACGCCGTACACCGGGCCAAGTGCGAATGCGCCCAGCAGAGCGGGCAGATCGGAGAAGTCCATCTTGACGAAGGACGGGATGAGCATCGGGATGGGGAACTCAATGAACATCAGGATAAAGGCCACCGCGCTGAGCATGGCGGCAACGGTAAGATTGTGGGTCGTGTTCTTTTTCATGGTTATGATTCCTTCCCGGGCAAAAGGCCCTGTAAAAATGTTCCGAAAGCTCTTTTCGTATCGCAGAAACTGTTCCCATAAGCATTGCACACCGCCTGAGCGTCTTTGTCATTTGGTACGCCCTGCTCATGAAAGCAGTTTCTTATTTTGGAGCGGGAAGGACAAACAGAAAAGCGCCCTGCTGCAACAAAAACACTGCAACAGGGCGCGTAGACAACAATTTGCCTGCCGTTTCTTACATCCGGACTATACCGTTGGTCCCGGAATCGCACCGGGTCAGCACCCACAAAAGGTGGTCGCGGACTTGGAGATCTCTCATTGCCCTTGCACGCCGTTTGAACTTTTTGTTCCTTTGGCACGCTCCGGCAACGAAAGCAGCTTCCTTACCGCCAGTGGGGAATCACACCCCGCCCTGAAACGAACTTTCTGGCACAGAGTATAGCGTGCCGGCCCCGGCTTGTCAAGAGGAAACTTTTTGATTTGTATATTTTTTTATCAAAGTATTCTTTTTTTTTTGTTTTCCTCTCAGCCTTGCTCCGGCGGGTGTGATATGATATCATGGAGGCGCTGTAAAAATTCAGGAGGTTAAAATGATTTTCTCGATCCGTGATCTCTCGTTTGAGCTTGGCTCGCTGCTTCTGGAAGGCTGGCTGGCGCTGGCCGCGCGTGCAGTGTGCGCCCTGCTCATCCTGCTGGCCGCATGGCTCGTGCGCCGCTGGCTGAACAAAAAGGGCATTCCGGCGCTGCTTGCCCGCAGCTGGTATTTTACCGGCACGCCCATCCTGCTGCGCAGTTTTTCCACCCCCATCCTGCGCATGTGCAGCGTCATTGGTGTGTATTTGGCCGCTGCTTCCCTGCCATGGGCCATTTCCGGCATTCCAAAGCTGCTGCTGCTCTGTTTCCGTCTCGCCATGACCCTTCTGGTCTGCGAAGGGCTGTATGCCGCATCCGATCTGGCCGACCTGCTGCTGGCTTCCTGCAGCCCGGAGATCCGCTCAATAAAACGCTGCGCTCTCTGCTGGATACTGCCTACAAGGTGCTGGTCATCGTGCTGTGCGTGGCTGCGCTGGCGCAGGAGGTGGGCTTTCCCATCGGCAGCATCGTAGCCGGTGCCGGGCTTGTCGGCCTGACCATTTCGCTGGCTGCACAGGAGAGCGCCAGCAACCTGTTTTCCGGCATCGTCATCCTGCTGGATAAGCCCTTCTCGGTGGGTGACTGGATCACCGTGGGCAGTGTGGAGGGCGAAGTGATCGACATCAATTTCCGCTCCACCCGCATCCGCTCTCTGGATAAGACCATCAATATCGTCACCAATAGCCAGATCTGCGCCTCCACGGTAAAGAACGCGGCCCTGCGCACCATGCGTCCCTATAAGTTCAACCTTGGCGTCACCTACAATACTACCCGTCCCAAGCTGGAAAAGCTGATGCAGGACCTGCAGGCCATGCTGGATGCCAGCCCCCTCACCAACCACGGCACCAACATCGTGCAGCTGGCCAACTTCGGAGGATTCCAGCATCAACATCCTGATCTCGGCCTACCTGCTGACCAACGTCTACGCCGAGTTTCTGCAGATGCAGAACGACCTGAACCTGAACATCATGGATATCATGCAGGCTGACGGTGTGGATTTTGCCTTTCCCTCCACCAGCGTGTACATCGAAAAAATTCCTGACACCAGAAAAAAATGCCGCTCCAGCCAAACCGGAGCGGTATTTTTTTGTTTATTCGTTTGCAGCCTTATCCAGCTGCACCTCGGCAGCTTCTTGCACCTCTTCTTCCTTCTGATAGGTTTCAAAAGCCGACCACATGGGGGCAATGTTCCTGCCGCAGAGCTGGCGCTCAATACAGGACCGCCAGCACCCGGCCCAGAGCCCTGCAGCCCTTCTTGGCCCCCAGACCACTCCATTGACCGCGCTGTTGATGCTTGTGATGGTATCCAGCATCCTGATTTCCCCCTCTTGTTAAAAAATGCGGGCAGGAACCTTTCAAGGCTCTGCCCGCATGTCAGGATGCTTATTCCACACTCCGGTGCGCACCTCAGCAGGCAGTCACACCTTTGTGTCTGTTCGTTCTTGCCCTGTACCCTCTTGCGGATACGTTGCATACAGGGTATCATAAAATTTTTGCATAGGCAAGATTTTCCGAAAAAAATGCAGGAATTTTCAGTTTGGCCTTGTCTTTGCTGATTTTTGTTATCGCATGACTTTTCATCGGTTAGGTAATGCCACATCAAGCGCCATCATCAGCGCAAACCCCAGCACGATGCTTACAACACCGGCAGGCTCGTCGCCCTCCACGGCCTGCGGGATCATCTCCTGTGCCGTCACGCACACCATGCAGCCCGCCGCCGCGCTGAGCAGCCACGGCAGCGCAGCACCGACCTGCTCTGCCAAGGGCGAAGGCCAGCAATGCGCCCAGCGGCTCCACCAGCCCGGACGCAGCGCCCGCCAGAAACGCCCGAAGCCGTGTACAGGAGCCATGGGCCAGCGGCAGGCTCACTGCTGCGCCTTCCGGGATATTCTGCAGGCCGATGCCAAGGCTCAGCGCCAGTGCACCGCTGATGGCATCCGGCTCCCCGGTCAATGCCAGTGCAGCGGCAAGGCCCTGCCACCATGCCCTCGGGCAGATTGTGTAAGGTCACAGCCAGGATCATGCGGCCGCTGTGTCCTGCCCGGCCCCGCCTGCCAGCAGCTGCCCGGCAAACTGTTCCACCTGCAAAAGGCCGGCCCACTGCGCCCAGTACGAGCCCCCATCGCCGATGGGATCCACGCAGGCAGTGCCAGACCGCGTCCCCGCTCAATGGCGGGCAGCAAAAAAAAGGCTCCACACACTGGCGGCCAGCATGCTGCCCGCTGCCATGCCGCACAGGATGCGCTGCGTGCAGGGCCGCGACCGCCGCCGCAGCAAAAACACCCCCGCTGCGCCCAATGTAGTGCACGCCGCCGGGAACAGCAGCACCCACGCAGTCAAGATCATCCTGTTCAAAACAACATTCCCCCTTTGCCCGTTGTATGTGCGCAAAGGTAAAAAGGTGCAGAGCTGTCCGGAACGCCCTGAAAAAGCTTTCCCATGCAATGCGTCGGCCGCATCCGCACCCGAGATCCTCTCAGCTTTATTTCTGTCCGGAGCAAAGCCTTATTCCGCAGGTTTTATCCAAACAAATGATACGACCCTTCCGCCCTCATAAAAAGTTGTTCCAGCTCATCTGCCGTTTCTTTGCCTCCACCGGTTCAATTTTGCCAAAAAAGCCTTTGACTTTTTTGTCAACAAATTATAACAAAAGCGTAGATTTTCTTGAAGATATCACTTCTTTGCCCAAAAAGCTCTTGATTTTTTCAAATAAAAAAGACTAGAATATTCTCTTGCAGCAAGGCTTCTCCTGTGGGGCAGCTGCAAGAATACTTTTGCATAAAGCAAGGAGATTTTAGATATGAAACTCAAGAATGTTGCTGTTGCTGTTGTCGCTCTGGCTCTGGCTGTCGGCATGACCGCCTGCGGCGGTTCTGCTTCTTCCACCGCTGCATCCTCTTCCGAGGCTGCTTCTACCAGCACTTCTGTTGCTGCTGAGGCCGAGGAGGGCGCTTCTTCCGCTGTTGCAGAGGAGAACGGTTCTTCTTCTTCTGAGGCTGCATCCAGCGAGGCTGCTTCTTCTGAGGCCGCTTCTTCTGAGGCTGCTTCCAGCGAAGTTGCTTCTTCTGTTGCCGCATAATCAGGCAGCACTCTTAGTTCAAGGAACGATCAAACCGGGCACGGAATTTTTTCTGTGCCCGGTTTTTTTTTTCAGCAAAAATGCGCCGGAAAGGTTTATTGGGAACCTCCCGGCGCATTTTTTCAGGAGCTGCCATCAGAAGCAGGATGCCCCTCAGGCAGCGTACAATGCTTATTCTTATATTCCCCAGAACAGGATCCCCAGTCCTGCAGAGAACAGGATCATCCCAATGGGCGATGGTGCTTTGCCCTTTTTCCGGCGGCAAAGGGCATGCAGCGCCCACAGCAGCAGGAACACCACAATGGAACGGAGATCCGGTGCAATGCCTGCCTTGTCCGCTACAAACCCGGCCAGCGTAGAAAGCGCCATGTTGACAGCAGTTGCCAGGATCATCGCCACCACACAGGGACGAACGCCGCCAAGAACTGCGTTGACTCCCGCATACTTCATCAGGTTCTGCAGCACCGATGCAACGAGCAGGATAATGACAAAGGACGGTAGCACCACACCCAGCGTCGCGCACACAGCGCACCCCAGAAGCCGCCCTGTGAAGCGCCGATGAACGTTGCCATATTGATGGCCAGCGGCCCCGGGGTGGACTCCGACACAGCAATGAAGCTGAGGAATTCGCCTTCCGTCAGCCAGCCGTGTCCTAAGACCGTTTCCCGCACAAGGGAGATCATGCCGTAGCCGCCGCCGAAGGACAACGCGCCGATCATAAGAAAATTCCAGAAAAGTTCTACATAGATCACGGCTTCTTCTCCCCCCTTCCGCAGCTGCTGTACTGCATACACCAGCAGCCCGGCCGCACCGCTGAACAGGATGTAAAAAATGGAAGAGAAGGACACTGCTGCAATGGAACAGCCCACCATCGCTGCCGCAACCGTGGTCAGGATGACAATATTGAAGACGCTGTGTTCCAGCTGCTTCAGCATTTCAGGCCCGCCGAGAGGATCAGATAGATCACGCACACCTGAATGCCGTGGAACGCACTTGCCACCACCGAAAGGCGGAGGAACTGGTCAAAGAACAGCGAGATCAGATAAATGACCGCGAAGGACGGAAGACATACCGCCACCGTGGACGCTGCCGCACCTGCCGCACCCTCGATCTTGTAGCCGATATAGGTGGCACTGTTCACCGCCACCGGGCCGGGCGTAGACTCCGCAATGGCCACCATGTCCAGAAATTCTTCTTTTGTCACCCACTTTTTCTCTTCCACAAATTCATTTTGCAGCAAAGCCACCATGGCATAGCCGCCGCCAAACGTGAACGCTCCAATTTTGAAAAACGTCCAGAAAAGCTCCTTTGTTTTCGACATAGCTTTCTCCTTTCTTGCACCTTATTATATCATTTTTTGTTTTGCATATGATATACTTTAATGGAATATGCTGCTTTCTTTGGAAAAAGCAGAAAAAGGAGTTTAGGATATGAAAACAAAATTTGGTATCGTAGGCTGCGGATTTCTGGGCAACATTGTGGCCGATGCATGGAAGAACGGTCTTCTGCCGGACTACCCGAGCTGGTGGGCGTGACCAGCCGCACCCGTGCTTCGGCAGAAAAAACTTGCCGCCGAGTAGGCTGTCCCGTCTGCGATGATGTGAATGCTCTGCTGACACTGCAGCCGGAATACATTGTGGAGACCGCTTCGGTGGAGGCTGTGCGCGCCATGGCTGTGCCTGTGCTGAAAAAAAAGGCGTGAACCTGGTCATCATTTCCATTGGTGCGTTTGCAGACCTTGCCTTTTATGAGCAGGTCAAGGCCGCTGCCGTGGAGGGTGGTGCCAAGGTGCATCTGGCAAGCGGTGCCATTGGCGGCTTTGATGTGCTGCAGACCGTCACTCTGATGGCCGAGGCTCAGAAGCTGGCCGAGACCGGCAGGCATTGAGACCCACACCGGGCCAAGGGGCTTCCGCAACACGCCGGTATGGGCGGAGCACCTGCTGACCGATACGGAAAAAAGACCACCGTATTCACCGGCAATGCCAAGCAGGCCATTGCCACCTTCCCCGCCGCGTGAAATGTGGCTGTTGCCACCTCGCTGGCCACCATCGGCCCGGAGATTACCGGCGTGACCATGCACTCGGTACCCGGCTGGGTGGGTGACGATCACCGCATCACTGCCGAGATCGAGGGTCGTGAAGGCTGTGGTGGATATCTGCTCTTCCACCAGCGCCATTGCCGGTTGGAGCGTAGTTGCCCTGCTGCGCAACCTCTCCTCCCCCGTATGCTTCTATTAAAGGAGGGCTTTGCAGATGTTCCATCAAACTGGTGGCCATTGAGCCGGTCAGCCTCATTCCCTCCGCTGAGCAGGAACTGCATCAGTACGCAGAAGAAGTGACCCTGTACCGCGATATCCCGGCGGATGATGATGAGATCGTGCGGCGTATCGGGGATGCAGATGCCGTGCTTCTGAGCTATACCTCCCGCATGGGCAAAAATGCGTGATCGAACGCTGCCCGAATATCCGTTACATCGGGATGTGTTGCAGCCTGTACTCCGAAGCGAGCGCCAACGTCGATATCGCTTACGCCCGCACCCGCGGCATCAAAGTGCTGGGCATCCGGGACTACGGCGACCGCGGCGTGGTGGAGTACGTCCTCCATGAGCTGACCGGCATCCTGCACGGTTTTGGGAATGCCCATGCTGCGGGACGAGCCGGTGGAGATCACCGGGCTGAAGGTCGGCATCATCGGGCTGGGTGTGTCCGGCAAAATGATCGCCGATGCGCTGCAGTTCATGGGTGCTGACATTGCCTATTACAGCCGCACCCGCAAGCCCGATGCCGAAGCTGTGGGCATGGCCTATAAGCCGCTGGCACAGCTGCTGACCGAGAGCGAGGTGGTGTTTACCTGCCTGAATAAAAATGTCCTTTTGCTGGGCAGGGAAGAGTTTGCCCGGCTGGGTGCGGGCAAAGGTGCTGTTCAACACTTCCATCGGCCCGGGCTTTGACTCGGCCGCACTGGAAGATTGGCTCACTCTGCCAGGCACCCACTTCTTCTGCTGACACCCCGTGCCGCTGCCGGCCCGGTGGGTAAAGACTTTTTGCCCGTGAGAATGTGCATTGCGCGAATGTTTCTGCCGGGCGCACCAAGCAGGCCTTTTGTGCTGCTGAGCCAGAAGGTCCTTGCGAACCTCCGCACTGCTCTGGGAGAATGATATAAAAAACGCTTCCCGGCCGTGAGAAGCGTTTCCCTTTAGGCTTTATTCAAAATTGTTGTGATCTCTTCCAGATTCGCCGCAAATCGGATGCCCCGCTGGCGCTGCGGCGTGGAAAGGCCCTTTCTCGATCATTTTGTCCAAGCAGTGCCTTCAGGCTGTCGTAGTAGCCGTTCAGATCATAAAGGATGCAGGGCGCATCCAACTGACCCAGCGAGACCTTGGACATTACCTCTGCGATCTCTTTCCAGCGTGCCGGTGCCGCCGGGGAATGCGATGAAGGCATCGCCCAGCTCGATCATCTTCGTCTTGCGCTCGGTCATGTCCTTGGTGACGATCAGCTCGGTCAGGCCATCGTGCTGCAGCTCCTGCTGCACAAAGAACTGCGGTTCCACACCGGTCACCGTGCCGCCTGCGTCCAGCGCGCTCTGGGCAAGCTGACCCATCAGGCCGCTGCGGGAGCCGCCGTACACAAGGCGGTGCCCGTTTGCACCGATCCAGCTGCCCAGTTCCCGGACAGCTTCCGCCAGCGCAGGATCATTGCCCGCATTTGCTCCAAGATAGACCGTGATGTTCATGGTATTTCCCCCTTTTTTTTCCATTTTACCACGCAGTGGGCCGATTGAAAAGGGCCATCCCCTTGCAAATGCAGCGGCACTGTGGTATTCTTGAACGCAGAAAAAAGGGAGCCTGCAAAAGCAGGCTGAGAGTGGGCTGTTTGCCCAGACCTGTGACCTGATTTGGACAATGCCAACGTAGGGAGATACTGCTGCTTCAAAGTGCGGAGATGTGCCTCTTTGCGGGCATTTCCGCATTTTTTGCAAAGGAAGTTGTAACCATGAAAACTGCATTGACCATTGCGGGCAGCGATTCCAGCGGCGGCGCGGGGATCCAGGCCGATATTAAAACCATGACGGCAAACGGCGTATACGCCATGAGCGCCATCACCGCACTGACCGCCCAGAACACCACAGGTGTGACCGGCATTTTTGAAGCCACGCCCGAATTTCTGGCACAGGAGATCGACGCCATTTTTACCGACATCTACCCGGATGCCGTCAAGATCGGCATGGTATCCTCGGCAGAGCTGATCGGTGTGATCGCCGAAAAGCTGCACACCTACGGCGCAAAGCATATCGTGGTGGACCCGGTGATGGTTGCCACCTCCGGCTCCAAGCTGCTGCGGGATGACGCCGTGACGGCCCTGACCGACAAGCTGCTGCCCCTGGCCGAAGTGCTGACCCCCAACATCCCGGAGGCTGAGATCCTTTCCGGCATGAAGATCACCGATGCGGCCGGAATGGAGGCCGCTGCAAAGCTGATCAGCGAGAAATACCACTGTGCCGTGCTGTGCAAGGGCGGCCACAAGGTGAACGACGCCGACGACCTGCTCTGGCGGGACGGCTGCGGCAAATGGTTCCGCGGCAAGCGCATTGCAAACCCCAATACCCACGGCACCGGCTGCACCCTATCCAGCGCCATTGCGTCCAATCTGGCAAAGGGCTATGATCTTGATGCATCGGTGGAGCGCGCAAAGGCCTACATTTCCGGCTGTCTTTCTGCCATGCTGGATCTGGGCCACGGCTCCGGCCCTATGGACCACATGTTTGCACTGAAGGGAGAGTTTGTGGGTGAGTGAGCAGACCTTTGTGCAGCAGCTGGTACAGGAAAGCCTGCCCGTGTGGGAGCAGTGCCTGCATTCGAAATTTCTGGAAAGACTTGCGGATGGCACACTGGATGAAGCCTGCTTTAAGGGCTACATCGTGGAGGACAGTCTTTTTACCTGCGGGGAATATGCCAAGGTGTTCGCATGGGGCATGACCAAGGCAAAGGATATGCAGACCATCCGCACCTACTATTCCCTGCTTTCCTTCGTGAATGAGAGCGAGGACGCCGAACGCCTGCGCTGCCTGAGACAGTTCGGGCTGACCGATGAGGGCATCCAGAGCCTGCCGCTGCGGCCGGAGAACCGCGCCTATGTGGACTCTATGATCGACACCGCCAAAAACAGCGAGGGCGCAGCCGAGTGCATGATGGCCTGCCTGCCCTGCATGCTGAGCTACAGCTGGATCTTCCAGAAACTGCTGCTGAAAGAGCATCCTGCTGTGCAAGATGCCCCCTATGGTGCGCTGGTGGCAGACTATGCAGGCAGGGACTACGAGGAAGCCTGCCGCGACTGGGCTGCATTTGCAGAAAAAAGACCTGTGAGGGCCTGAACCCGGAGCGCCTTGCCCGCTGCCGCGAGATCTTCCATGCCTGTTCTGTGTATGAGCTGGATTTCTGGGCCATGGCGGCTTTGCCCCGCAGCGACCTGTAATGATTCTGAGCATAAAAATGCACCCGGCCTGTGGGCAGAACCGCAGCAACCGGGTGCATTTTCTTTTGTGCAGTCAGACAGACATTAAAAGTCCGACTTCTCGTGATTTTTCGCAAAAAGCTGTCCGTGGTGCAAACCACTGCAGACAGTTTCTGTTTTTCCACAGAGTACACTTCTTGCAAAAAGTGAACAAAATGCCTCTGCAAAAAACGCGGCAGATTCTTCTCATCTGCCAAAGTTTTGCCGGAATGCATTTTTTGCTAGACAATGCCGCCCGGCTGTGCTAAAACAATGTCAGGAACCCGCAATGGTGCAGGCCTTCAGGTCAAGCGCGCCATTGCGGGCTTTTTGTTTTTCTGGGAAAGTGTTAAGAAATTAGAGGAGGCGTTTCTTATGAAAGCATTCATTTCTCGTCGTGATTTCCTGAAAGCGGCAGGCATCACCGCCGCAGCAGCAGCTTTGGCAGGCTGCTCTTCTTCTGGCGGTTCCGCAAGCGGCTCTTCTGCAGGCGGCAAGACCATTAAGATCGGCGTGTTTGAACCGCAGCTTCCGGTGATAACGGCGCAGGCGGCAAGCAGGAAGTGCTGGGTGTCGAGTATGCCAACAGCCTTGCTCCCACCGTGGAGATCGGCGGTGAGACCTATAACGTGGAGCTGGTGGAGGTGGATAACCAGTCCAGCACCGATAAGGCCGTGACTGCTGCACAGGAGCTGGTCTCCAAGAAGGTGTCCATCGTACTGGGCAGCTATGGCTCCGGTGTTTCCATTGCAGCCGCTCCCACCTTCCAGTCCGCTTCCATCCCGGCCATCGGCTGCTCCTGCACCAACCCCGCCGTGACCGAGGCCAACCCCTACTACTTCCGTGTCTGCTTCCTTGACCCGTTCCAGGGCTCGGTCATGGCAAACTTTGCAAAGGATGAGTTCAGCGCTGCCAACGCCTACGTACTGAGCATGCTGGGCGAGGACTACGGCTCCGGTCTGGCCACCTACTTCGTCAACGCTTTTGAGGATCTGGGCGGCACTGTTACCAGCGAGCAGTTCCCCCGAGGGCACCTCGGACTTCTCTCGCCTACATCCAGAACGCCATCAACGCCGGCGCAGATGTGATCTTCGCACCCTGCGCCACCACCTATGCCGCCCAGATCATCACACAGGCCGCCTCTGCAGGCTTTGACAAGCCCATTACCGCAGGCGACACATGGGAGTCCAGCGTTATTCTGGACGCGCAGAAGGGCACCAGCGTGCAGGTTTACTGCTCCACCTTCTTCGACGAGAACGATGATTCCGGCGCAGCCAAGGAGTTCGTCACCGGCTTTAAGGAGTGGCTGAACGCCGACAGCCAGAAGCTGACCAACAACGGCGGCAATGACATCGTGGCAGCTGTTTCTGCACTGGGCTACGACGGCTACATGGTGGCTCTGGAAGCCATCAAGGCAGCAGGCAGCACCGACGGCACCGCCATCCGCGATGCTCTGTACGGCGTAAACTACGACGGCGTGACCGGCAGCATCACCTTTGACCAGACCACCGGTGATGCCAACAAAGGATATGGCTTACATCAAGAAAGCTGCCGACGGTGCATTTGAGTTCGTCAAGACTCAGAGCGTGGAAGGCTGATTAAAAACTCCTTCAGTCAACGCCTGACGGCGTTGCCAGCTCCCTCATTGAGGGAGCCTTTTTGTATAGCTTTCCGGCAGGTTTGGCTCCCTCCCTGAGGGGGCTGTCACCGGAGGTGACTGGAGGAGTTTATTTTATTAAAAGTTGTAAGAAATGGAGGGTCCCCCTTATGGCTGCAAAGTTTCTGCCCTATTTGCTGGCAGGTATCTCGGTGGGCGGCCAGTATGCATTGATCGCCATTGGCTACACCATGGTGTACGGCATCCTCCGCCTCATTAACTTCGCACACGGCGATATCTTTACCGTAGCCGGTTTTCTGATGGTGTACGCTACTGCTTCCCTTCCGCTGACCATTTCCATCCCGCTGGTGGTGGTGGCAACGGTACTGTTGGGCATCGCAGTGGAAAAGATCGCCTACAAGCCCCCCCTGCGCACTGCGCCGCGCATGTCGGTAATGATCTCCGCGATCGGTATGTCCTACCTTTTGCAGAACTCCATGTGGTATGTCACCGGCGGTCTGGCCAAGCAGTACCCGGCTCTGCCCTGGATCAGCGACACTGTCACGGTGCTGGGCTGCCAGACCAAGCGGGTCACGGTCGTGACGCCGTTCCTCGTTATTGTGCTGGTGGCTGCGCTTGTCACCCTGATCCAGAAGACCAAGATCGGCATGGCCATGCGGGCCGCCTCCCGGGATTTTGAGACCGCGCAGCTCATGGGCATCAAGATCAACAAGGTCATCTCCTTTACCTTTGCGGTGGGCAGCTTTCTTGCGGCCATCGGCTCCATGATGTATTTTTCCAACTACACGGCAGTCACCCCCACTGTGGGTGCGATGCCCGGCCTGAAAGCCTTTGTGGCTGCGGTGTTCGGCGGCATCGGCTCCATTCCCGGCGCCGTGATCGGCGCGTTCATCATCGGCATCTGCGAGAGCCTTATCAAAGGTGCAGGCGCTACCACCTTCAGTGATGCGTTCACCTTTGCACTGCTGATCGTTGTGCTGATCGTCAAGCCTACCGGCCTGTTCAGTGAAAACCTGACCGAGAAAGTGTGATGACCATGAAACAAGAGAAAAAAACGCATCTATCTCCGGGCCGCACTGGCGCTGGCCGCTCTGCTGGTGGTGCTGCTGGCACTGGATAACCTGAGCTTTGTGCCCTCCATGCTGCTCACCGTGCTGCGCAAGGGTGCCATCTATGCACTGGTGGCGGCCTCCCTGAACCTGCTGAACGGCTTTACGGGGCTGTTTTCCCTGGGCCAAGCGGGCTTCATGCTGCTGGGCGCCTATACCTATGCTATTCTTACCATTCCCGCCGCTTCGCAGAAATCCATCTATCAGCGCTACGCAAACGGCGGCATCGGCTTCTCCATCCCGGAACTGCTCTCCAAACCTCTGGGCGGCTTCGGCCTGCTGCTGGGCGTTGTCTTCTTCTGCCTGATCCTGGCCGGTTTTATCGCAGCGCTGTTCGCCTTCCTCATCGGCGCGCCGGTGCTGCGGCTGAAGAGCGACTACCTGGCCATTGCCACCCTGGGCTTTGCGGAGATCATCCGTGCCGCCGTGGTTTACGAAGGTTTTGGCCCGCTGACCAACGCCTCCAACCTTCTGTACGGCTTTACCAGCTTTGCCAGCTTCAACCTTTCGCTGGGCGGCACGACCCTGCATCTGGAGACCGTGATGCCCTTCCTCTTCTCTGGCATGTGCATCGCCGTCATCGTGCTGCTGATCAACTCCTCCTACGGCCGGGCGTTCAAGGCCATCCGGGAGGACGAGATCGCCGCCGAAGCCATGGGCATCAACCTTGCCAGCCACAAGCGCATGAGCTTTATCATCAGCAGCTTCTTTGCCGGTATCTCCGGCGCAATGCTTGCCATGTATCAGGCCAGCGTGCAGGCCACCACCTTCAAATCCAGCATGACCTATGAGATCCTTGCTGATCGTGGTCATTGGCGGCATTGGCTCGGTGTCCGGCTCCATCATCGCGTCCTTCCTGTTCATTGCCCGCTCCGAATGGCTGCTGCGCTTCCTCGACAACGAGACCTGGATCGGCGGCTTCCGTGTGCCGCTGCTGCGTTCCGGCTTCCGCATGGTGGTGTTCAGCATCATCATTATGGCGGTGGTGCTGTTCTTCCGCAAGGGCATCATGGGCGACCGTGAATTGTTCCAGAAAAAGCCCGCATCCACTGCAAAAGCTGCCAAAAAGGAGGCGCGTTCCAAATGAGTGAAAACGTATTGACCATTGAAAACGTCACCATGCAGTTTGGCGGCGTTGTGGCTGTGGATAATCTGAACCTGAAGGTGGATAAAGATCAGATCGTCTCCCTCATCGGCCCCAACGGTGCCGGCAAGACCACCGCGTTCAACGTCATTACCGGCGTGTATGCACCCACCAACGGCGCGGTGTGGTTCGAGGGACGCAAGATCATTGAGAACACGCCCCACGGCAAGATGAAAAAGCTCTATAAGGGCCAGAACGCGGGCAAGGTATTCCCACATTATTACCCCCACGCCCGATAAGATCACCCAGATGGGCATTGCCCGCACCTTCCAGAATATCCGTCTATGGAAGAGCCAGACCGTGTTTGAGAACGTGCTCATCGCCAAGCACTGCCGCCGCTCGGCCAACCTGCTGAGCGCTACCTTCCGGCTGAATGCAGATGAGGAAAAGCGTCAGCGTGAGGAGTGCGAAAACCTGCTGCATGTGCTGGGACTTGAGGATGTGCGCAATGAACTGGCTACTGGCCTGCCCTACGGTCAGCAGCGCCGTCTGGAGATCGCACGCGCTCTTGCCACCGAGCCGAAGCTGCTGCTGCTGGATGAGCCTGCTGCCGGTATGAACCCGCAGGAGACCGAAGAACTGACCGCCTTTATTGACCGTATCCGCACCGATTTCAGACTGACTGTGTTCATGATCGAGCACCACATGGGATCTGGTGATGGATATTTCCGACCGGGTCTATGTGCTGGACTTTGGCCGCTTGGTCGCCGAGGGTACGCCCGCCGAGGTGCAGAACGACCCGCGAGTGATCGACGCTTATCTGGGGGTGGACGAAGATGCTTGAGATCAAGGATTTACATGTTTCCTACGGCGGCATTCAGGCCTTTGCGCGGTGTGTCGCTGAACGTGCCGGACGGCAAGATCGTTACCCTGATCGGTGCCAACGGCGCAGGCAAGTCCACCCTGATGCGCACCATTTCCGGCCTCGTAAAGGCACAGAGCGGCTCCATTTTGTGGAACGGGCAGGAACATGCTGGGCAAGCCCATCGACCAGATCGTGGCCAGCGGCATTGCCATGTCGCCGGAAGGCCGCCGGGTGTTTGCCGACCTGACTGTGCTGGAAAATCTGAAGATCGGCGCATACCTGCGCAAGGATAAGGCCGAAACCGAAAAAGACCTGCAGTGGGTGTTCAAGCTCTTTCCCCGTCTGGAAGAGCGCAGCTGGCAGAGCGCCGCCGGTACCCTTTCCGGCGGCGAGCAGCAGATGCTGGCCATGGGCCGCGCCCTGATGAGCAAGCCGAAACTGCTCATGCTGGACGAGCCAAGCCTCGGCCTTGCACCCATCGTGGTACGGGAAATTTTTGATATCATCCGCACCGTGAACCAGCAGGGCATCACCGTGCTGCTGAACGAACAGAACGCCAACATGGCCCTGAAGGTGGCCGATTACGCCTATGTGCTGGAGACCGGCACCTTGACCCTTTCCGGTACCGGCACCGAACTGCTGGCAGATGAAAGCGTCAAGGCAGCTTACCTTGGCAAAAAGCGCAATTGATTTTTTGCTTTCAGAATGATTTAAACGCTCTCCGCTTCGCTCTGAGCATAAGCAGAGGAATTTATAATTTTATTTGTGGTCTGGAAACAACCGCGGTTGTTTCCAGACCACTTTTTCACGAGAAAGGCCGTTCCGTTCAATGCATTTTGAGCTCCAAAATTTACAGCAAAAGCGAAGAGGAAATGACCCACAGTCATTTCCTCTTCGCAAACGGTAAAAAGTTATATTCTACGAATATTCTTACCCTCTTACGGCATCCTTCATGCACTTGACATAGGCACCGATCTGCTCTGGGGCATCCTTGCCGTACTGCTCCAGCAGCTTGATGACGGCGGAACCCACGATCGCACCATCGGCGATGCCCGCCATCTTTGCCGCCTGCTCGGGCGTGGAGATGCCAAAGCCGATGGCGCAGGGCACTGCGGTGTTTTCCCCGCACCACCTTCACGATGGAGGCGAGGTCGGTCTTGATCTCGCTGCGGGTGCCGGTGACGCCCAGACTGGACACGATATACAAAAATCCCTCGGCTTCTTTGGCGATCATGGCAGTGCGGTTTTCAGAGGTAGGGGCGATCATTGAGATCAGGTCCACACCGTACTTATGGCAGGTGGGCGCAAACTCCTCTTTTTCCTCATAGGGCAGGTCGGGCAGGATCATCAGCCCGTCAATGCCGATCTCCGCGCAGGTGGAGATGAACCGCTCTGTGCCGTAGGAAAAGACGACATTCGCATACGTCATAAAAACCATGGGGATCGAAACATCTTTCCGCACCTCGCGGACAAAGTCAAAGACCTTATCCGTGGTGGTCCCCGCTTTCAGGGCGCGGATGTTGGCCCCCTGAATGACGGGCCCCTCCGCCGTGGGGTCGGAGAAGGGAATGCCGAGCTCGATGAGGTCGGCGCCGTTTGCCGCCATGGCGCGGACGGCTGCGGCGGTGATTTCCAGATCCGGGTCGCCGCAGGTGATGAACGGAATGAACGCCTTGCCGCTGGCAAAGGCCTTTGCGATATTACTCATGAAGATCCTCCCCTCTGTAGCGGGCGATGGCGGCGCAGTCCTTGTCGCCGCGGCCGGAGATAGTGATGACGATGATCTGCTCCCGCCCCATGGCGGGAGCAAGCTTTATGGCATGGGCCACGGCGTGGGCCGATTCGATAGCGGGAATGATGCCCTCCGTGCGTGCCAGATACTCAAATGCGTTCACGGCTTCGTCGTCCGTAATTGCCACATACTCGGCGCGGCCGATATCATGCAACCATGCGTGCTCAGGGCCGACGCCGGGGTAGTCGAGACCGGCGGAGATGGAATACACCGGCGCGATCTGGCCGTACTCGTCCTGGCAGAAGTAGGACTTCATGCCGTGGAAGATGCCCAGACGGCCCGTATTGATGGTGGCTGCAGTCTCGAAGGTGTCGATGCCGCGGCCCGCGGCCTCACAGCCGATCAGGCGCACGGTTTTGTCGTCGATGAAATGGTAAAAGCTGCCGATGGCGTTCGAGCCGCCGCCGACGCACGCGACCACGGCATCGGGCAGACGTCCTTCCTTTTCGAGCATCTGCTGCTTGATTTCCTTGGAAATAACCGCCTGAAAATCGCGTACGATGGTGGGGAAGGGGTGTGGCCCCATGACGGAGCCGAGGCAGTAGTGCGTGTCGCTGATGCGCGTCGTCCACTCGCGCATGGCTTCGGACACGGCGTCCTTTTAAGGTGCCGGTGCCGCTGGTGACGGGAATGACCTCTGCGCCCAAAAGACGCATCCGGTAGACGTTCAGTGCCTGACGTTTGGTGTCCTCCTTGCCCATGAAAACGACGCACTCCATGCCCATCAGCGCTGCGGCGGTGGCGGTCGCCACGCCGTGCTGTCCCGCGCCGGTCTCGGCGATCACGCGCGTTTTGCCCATGCGTTTCACGAGCAACGCCTGGCCGAGCGCGTTGTTGATCTTGTGCGCGCCGGTGTGGTTCAGGTCCTCGCGCTTTAAGTAGATCTTCGCGCCGCCGAGGTCCTCGGTCATCTTTTTGCATAGTACAGGCGGCTGGGACGGCCTGCGTACTCGTTGAGCAGTTCGGTGAGCTCCCGATTGAACTCCGGGTCATCTTTGTAATGGTTGTAGGCCTCTTCCAGTTCAATGACGGCATTCAGCAGCGTTTCGGGGATATATTGTCCGCCGTGGATGCCAAAGCGTCCGTTGGGGTTTGTCATGGTCGTTCATTCCTTTCCTGATTGGTCGTTTTTGCGTACCGAGGCCACGAATGCCGCCATCTTTTCGGGGTCCTTCTTCCCTGCCGTCTCGATGCCGGAGCTCACGTCCACGCCGTAGGGGTGCAGACGCTCCACAGCATCGGCCGCATTCTCCGGGCCAAGCCCTCCGGCAAGAAGATAGTCCCGCTTGAAATTTTCCAGCAGCGCCCAGTCAAAGGCCCTGCCCGTTCCGCCTGCGCCGGAATCCAGCAGAACAAGGTCTGCCGGGCTTTTTTCCGCCTTTGCAAGGCTTTCGGCATCCGTCACGCGGAATGCCTGCCAGAGCGGCCTTGCGGTCAGCCCCCCGCAGCCGGGCAATGTAAAGCAGCATCCTCCTGCCCATGAAGCTGGGCAATATCGATAATGCCCGCATTCAGCAGGCCCGCCACCGTTTCCGGTGCTTCGTTCACGAACACGCCCACGGCCTGGATCCCGGGGAAAGCTGTGCTTTTAATTCTGCGGCCAATTCCCGGGAAACATACCGTCTGCTTTTAGGGGCAAACACAAAGCCGATGTACTCCGGCTGCAGGGCATTTGCCGCTGCGATATCCTCCGGACGGGTCAGGCCGCACAATTTGATCCTTGTCATAGCAGTCCTTTCAATTCCCGCAGCTTTGCGGTCTTATCCGGCGCGCGCATGAGCGTTTCACCAATGAGCACTGCGTCTGCCCCGATGGCGGCAAGCCCGGCAACATCTTCGGCAGTTTTTACGCCGCTTTCCGAGACAAAAAGCACATCCTGCGGGATACGGGGAGCGCAGGCGGCGGCTGTTTTCGGTGTCCACCGTGAAGGTTTTCAGGTTGCGGTTGTTCACGCCAAGGATGCGTGCCCCGGCGGCAAGTGCCCGGTCCACTTCGGCGTCATCATGGGCTTCCACCAGAGCGGAGAGCCCCAGACCGTCACAGATGGCAAGATACTCTTTGAGCTGTGCATCGTTCAGAATCGCGCAGATGAGCAGCACCGCCGAAGCGCCCAGAAGCTTTGCTTCGTAGACCATGTACGCGTCCACGGTAAAATCCTTGCGCAGGCAGGGTGTGGAGACAGCAGAAGCGATCTCTTTTAAATAGCTGTCACTGCCCAAAAACCACTTAGGTTCGGTCAGCACCGAGATGGCATCTGCCCCGGCGACCTCGTACTCTCTGGCGATCTGCAGGTACGGGAACTCCGGTGCGATGAGCCCCTTTTGAGGGCGATGCTTTTTACACTCGCAGATGAAGGCAAGCCCCGGCTTTTGCAAGGGCTTTTTCAAACCGGAAGTCCCCTTTGGGCAGGGACAGCGCCTGCCGCTTTATTTCGGCCAGCGGCAGGGTCTGCTTTGCCGCTTCCACCCGCTGCCGGGCGTGTTCGGCCAGCTGGTCTAAGATGTTCATGCATTTTCCTCCGGGCGGTTGCTCACTTCGATGAACTTTT
>VOFJ01000839.1_pt1 | contig 67978 bp, 87 predicted proteins | sample 5384081 | NCBI WGS metagenome assembly VOFJ01 (sample SAMN12384729, study PRJNA508395) | human gut metagenome | isolation source: healthy gut I | host: Homo sapiens | reverse complement strand
CGGCGCCAACCTACTCTCCCACCATAAGGCAGTACCATCGGCACTCAGGGGGCTTAACTTCTCTGTTCGGAATGGAAAGAGGTGGATCCCCCCCGGTTATAGACACCTTTTAATATCTTCAGGATTTTATCCTGTTTCGTTACAATTTCTTCAGTTCCCGTTACATATCCAACAACCCACAGCCTCCGCTGAGAATTTGACATTTACACCGGAAAGATAAAAGAAGAATATACTCCGCTTAAAGTAAACATTCGGGTAATTAGTATTGCTCGGCTGTGCCGTCACCGACTATACACCTGCAACCTATCAACGTTCTCATCTCGAACGACCCTGTAAGGAGATCTCATCTCGAGGCAGGCTTCGCGCTTAGATGCTTTCAGCGCTTATCCATTCCGTACATAGCTACTCAGCAGTGCATCTGGCGACACAACTGATTCACCAGAGGTATGTCCAACCCGGTCCTCTCGTACTAGTGTCAGTTCCTCTCGAATTTCCAGCGCCCACGACAGATAGGGACCGAACTGTCTCACGACGTTCTGAACCCAGCTCGCGTGCCACTTTAATCGGCGAACAGCCGAACCCTTGGGACCTTCTCCAGCCCCAGGATGTGACGAGCCGACATCGAGGTGCCAAACCACCCCGTCGATATGAGCTCTTGGGGGGGATCAGCCTGTTATCCCCGGAGTACCTTTTATCCTTTGAGCGATGGCCCTTCCATGCGGAACCACCGGATCACTATGCTCTAGTTTCCTACCTGATCGACTTGTCGGTCTCACAGTCAAGCACCCTTATGCCATTGCACTCTGCAGACGATTACCAAACGCCTTGAGGGTACCTTTGAGAAGCCTCCGTTACACTTTTTGGAGGCGACCACCCCCAGTCAAACTACCCACCATGCAATGTCTCCCCTAACGGGATTAGACCTCAGATAACAAAAAGGGTCGTATTTCAACGACGGCTACTCTACGCCTGACGACGCAGCATCAAAGCCTCCCACCTATCCTACACATCTGTTACCCAAAATCAATGCAAAGCTGCAGTAAAGGTTCATGGGGTCTTTCCGTCCCGTCGCGGGTACCCGGCATCTTCACCGGAACTACAATTTCACCGAGCTCATGGTCGAGACAGTGCCCAGATCGTTACACCATTCGTGCAGGTCGGAACTTACCCGACAAGGAATTTCGCTACCTTAGGACCGTTATAGTTACGGCCGCCGTTTACCGGGGCTTCAATTCAAACCTTCTCATTACTGATGAGCTCTCCTCTTAACCTTCCGGCACCGGGCAGGTGTCAGGCCATATACGTCATCTTTCGATTTGGCATAGCCATGTGTTTTTGGTAAACAGTCGCCTGGGCCATTTCTCTGCGGCTCTATCACTAGAGCGTCCTTTATCCCTAAGTTACGGCACCATTTTGCCTAGTTCCTTAACCATGAATCTCTCGAGCGCCTTAGGTATTTTCTACCTGACCACGTGTGTCCGTTTACGGTACGGATGATCATTACCTGAAGCTTAGCAGGTTTTTCTTGGCAGTCAGCTTTAGTCTGCGTTATCCGCGCAACCGAAGCATTGCGGTACTATCACCTTTCATCTCTACCGGCGTGCTTCACTACCGGTATCAAAGAATACGGGTTTCAACGTACTATTCCGTCAGTACGCAGCAGTGTCACCTCTGCGTCGCTGCATCGCAGTTATGATCAGTACAGGAATATTAACCTGTTTACCATCGGGATCGCCACTCGGCTTACCCTTAGGATCCGACTTACCCCCGGATGATTGACATTGCCGGGGAATCCTTGATCTTTCGGCGTGGGGGGTTCTCACCCGCATTATCGTTACTTATGCCTACATTTTGCTTTTCCATCCGCTCCACAATACCTCACGGTACTGCTTCTACGCTGAATGGAATGCTCTCCTACCGATTGTATCATCTACAATCCCATAGCTTCGGTTATATGCTTATGCCCGCGTATTATCCATGCAGGACCGCTCGACTAGTGAGCTGTTACGCACTCTTTAAATGAATGGCTGCTTCCAAGCCAACATCCTAGCTGTCTAAGCAGTCCCACCCCGTTTTAATTCCAACTTAGCATATAATTGGGGACCTTAGCTGATGGTCTGAGTTCTCCCTCTTTCGTCAACGGACCTTAGCACCCGCTGGCTCACTCCCTGTCTTCATGTTCTAGCATTCGAGTTTGGCCGGATTTGATAGGCGGTGAAGCCCTCGCATCCAATCAGTAGCTCTACCTCTAGAACAAAAACAACAGAGGCTGCACCTAAATGCATTTCGGAGAGTACGAGCTATTTCCCAGTTTGATTGGCCTTTCACCCCTACCCACAGGTCATCCGAAAACTTTTCAACGTTTACCGGTTCGGGCCTCCAGTTTGTGTTACCAAACCTTCACCCCTGCCCATGGGTAGATCACTAAGGTTTCGCGTCTACCACCACCAACTTGACGCCCTATTCAGACTCGCTTTCGCTTCGGCTTACGTACCTGAAGTACTTAACCTCGCTGGTGATGAGTAACTCGTAGGCTCATTATGCAAAGGCACGCCGTCACCGCACGAAGCGGCTCCGACAGCTTGTAGGCGTATGGGTTCAGGGACTATTTCACTCTTCTGTTCGAAGTGCTTTTTCACCTTTCCCCTCACGGTACTGGTTCACTATCGGTCTCTCAGGAGATTTAGCCTTGCCGGATGGTCCCGGCGGATTCGGTCAGGATTACACGTGTCCCGACTTACTCAGGATACTGCTATGATTCATAAACTTGCATGTACGGGATTATCACCCTCTGTGATCACATTTTCCAAGGTGTTCCATTTCATTTATTTCATCAAGCTTGCAGTCCTACTACCCCGTTAATGCCGAAACAATAACGGTTTGGGCTTTTCCCCGGTCGCTCGCCGCTACTGGGGAATCACGTTTGTTTTCTTCCCTGCAGGTACTTAGATGTTTCAGTTCCCTGCGTTTGCCTACCTTACGGTATAATAATATGTCTTCAACATATTGGGTTATCCCATTCGGAGATCTCCGCATCAAAGGTTATTTGCACCTAAACGGAGCTTTTCGCAGCTTATCACGTCCTTCATCGCCTGTAAGAGCCTAGGCATCCACCGTACGCCCTTAATTATTTACTCTAATTTTATACTTTCAGCTTACTCAGAAATCATTAATGTCGTAAAACATTTATATAATTTCTGTTTTTGCTCATTGTTGTGGAATATATTTTTCCATCTTTCCAGTATGTCAAAGAACTGTTACGAACCCTGACCTTGCGAGTACTGACAAGGTTAAAAGGAATCGAACCTTTCCATGTTCCGAAAACCTGTGACCCTCATTATCTGCCTCCCTGGCTGTCAGCTTATGGTAAAGGTTGAAGGTTTTGCCAGCAAGTGCAGATAATAACTGATCTCCAGAAAGGAGGTTTCCAGCCGCACCTTCCGGTACGGCTACCTTGTTACGACTTAGCCCCCAGTTACCAGTTTTGCCCTAGGCCGATCCTCGCGGTTACGGACTTCAGGCACCCCCCGGCTTCCATGGCTTGACGGGCGGTGTGTACAAGGCCCGGAACGTATTCACCGCGCCATGGCTGATGCGCGATTACTAGCGAATCCAACTTCATGGAGTCGGGTTGCAGACTCCAGTCCGAACTACGACCGGCTTTAGAGATTCGCTCCGGGTCACCCCGTGGCTGCCCTCTGTACCGGCCATTGTAACACGTGTGTAGCCCTGGGTGTAAGGGCCGTGCTGATTTGACGTCATCCCTGCCTTCCTCTCACCTTACGGTGGCAGTCCCGTTAGAGTGCTCATCATTACATGCTAGCAACTAACGGTAAGGGTTGCGCTCGTTATGGGACTTAACCCGACACCTCACGGCACGAGCTGACGACAACCATGCAGCACCTTGAAAAAAACGCTCCGAAGAGAATATCTGTTTCCAAATACGGCATTTCCCATTTAAACCCAGGTAAGGTTTCTCGCGTATCATCGAATTAAACCACATGTTCCTCCGCTTGTGCGGGCCCCCGTCAATTCCTTTGAGTTTCATCGTTGCCGACGTACTCCCCAGGTGGCTCACTTAATACTTTCGCTTGATCCCTGGCAGTGTATCGCCAAGATCCAGTGAGCATCGTTTACGGCGTGGACTACCAGGGTATCTAATCCTGTTCGCTACCCACGCTCTCGCGCATCAGCGTCAGATCGAGCCTGGGAAGCTGCCTTCGCTATCGGAGTTCTAAGTTATATCTATGCATTTCACCGCTACTTAACTTATTCCGCCTACCTCGTCTGTACTCCAGTTTACCAGTATTAATGGCACAATTGAGTTTAGCTCAAATATTTAACCACTAACTTAATAAACCGCCTACGCACCCTTTAAACCCAATAAATCCGGATAACGCTCGCATCCTCCGTATTACCGCGGCTGCTGGCACGGAGTTAGCCGATGCTTATTCATAAGGTACAGGCATCATTCCTACACGTAGAACTTATTCTTCCCTTTATAAAAGAGGTTTACAATCCATAGGACCGTCTTCCCTCACGCGACTTGGCTGGTTCAGGCTTACGTCCATTGACCAATATTCCTCACTGCTGCCTCCCCGTAGGAGTTTGGACCGTGTCTCAGTTCCAATGTGGGGGACCTTCCTCTCAGAACCCCTACCTATCATCGTCTTGGTGGGCTGTTACCCCGCCAACTAACTAATAGGACGCATGCCCATCCGATACCTTGAACATTTAACTCACATCCCATGCAGGATAAAAAGTACTATGGGGTGTTAATCCACGTTTCCATGGGCTATACCCCGGTATCGGGCAGGTTGCATACGCGTTACTCACCCGTGCGCCGGTCGCCATCAAGGTATTGCTACCTCATGATGCCCCTCGACTTGCATGTGTTAAGCCTGTCGCTAGCGTTCATCCTGAGCCAGGATCAAACTCTTCATAGTAAAAAAACTTTTTAAAATTATCTCTTTCAAGCTCAGTCATTATATCCGTTGAATCTCTTCTCGGACTCGCACTTGCTGTTTGTTTTCAAACCTTTCAATATCTTTAAGAACTCTTTTTTGCTTCTCTTTTTACCCGCCCCACTTATGAGGCGAAAGCGGATGCAAAGATAAATACTTTTTACATATTCCTCCAAATCTTTCCGCACTTTTTTCAAACTTTTTTTGAACCGCCGTAGAAGAAAGCTTCTGCAGGCTTCATCCGCAAAAGATGAAAAACACATCAGTCAAAATGTTTCAGAACGTCCGCTTCGTTTCGGAAAGCGGCTGCAAAGGTAAGGACTTTTTCATTACTTCCAAACTTTTCAAAAGAAATTTTTTGAAGTTTTTTTCAGAACCCGACCAGGGCAATATCCTGAAGAACTCTGCACAACATAAAAACCTGTAAACCAACCCATCATACCCTCTCACCTCTTCCGTTTGTTCAACACATCGGTTCCTGATTGCGGCTGCAAAGATAGAACAATTAATGCCCCATTTCCAAATTTTTTACACACTTTTTTCAAAAAATGAACAACCACTACACAATACATTCATTATCAAACTATTATATTTATCTTATTTTATTCCAAATTTCCATCGGTTCACGCTGTTTATGGTTATTCATATTAATCGAATAGATTATATATATCGTATTTCGACCAGAATACCAACCTTCTTTCCATCAAGGCATAAAAAAATCGTGCAAACCTACTATTTGCACGATTCCCTTCGAATCTTCAGATTCGTTTAATTCACCCCCTTCACCTCTTCGAATCCTTTACCGAACACTCCCATCACGGGAGCCATCGTCATAAACACATCCGGATCGATCTGCTTGGCAATGCGCAATACATCGGAAGCTTCGTGTTTACGGGCGACAATCAGGATAATTTTCTTATCTTGTCCGGTGTACCAACCTTTAGCATCGATCAGAGTCACACCCCGATGTACCTGATTCGTCAGCTCACGGGCCACTTCATCATATTTATCAGTAAAGATAAAAAGCTGGGCCGACTGTGTTTTTCCGGTCAATACATAATCCACGGTAAAAGAAACGATTCCCATCATGACATAACCGTATATCAATCCACCGAAGGCTTCCCGATCGACATGGTCGTATATCAGCAAAGTCATCGCAATGACACAGAAATCACATACCATCAATACCCGCCCCGGACTGACATTGTGGTATTTGGTCACCAACATCGCAATGATATCCGTACCTCCGGTACTTCCACCAACAGAGAGCGATACGCCGATACCGATACCGGTCAGCATTGCAGCGATAATGGTACTCATAAATTTCTCGTCGGGTAAAATACCGTCCACAGGCATCAAGGGCTGCATAATACCCAGGAACACACTCCCGACAATGATAGCGAAAATGGTTTTGATACCGAATTTCGGTCCCAATACCTTCATCGCAATAATCAGCAACAGGATATTCACCAAAAATAACCGATACCTACCGGAATTTTGAACAAATAGGGAATAATACAGTAGCAATACCTGTAGCTCCACCACCGACAATCTTATGAGGCACCAGGAAACCTGTTGCGGCAAAAGCATAAATCAACATACCGAATGAGATGATCAGGTATGGTTTCATCTCATTCCAAATGCTTTTATTCTTCATTTATTTATTCATTTTTTGCCAGGTATCTTTGAGCGATACGGTACGATTGATTACTAATTGTCCATCCGTTGAATCGGGATCTACACAAAAAATATCCCAACCGCTGGAACTGAAAACGATCTCCAGGTTTAGCCCGTCTCATCGAGGATTCCAACTTACATCCTTTAAGTACTCTCAGTGAATCTTCATTGATAAACTCCTTAAAATCGACCTCCTTGTGTCCTGCCGGATCTTCATCCTTAAACAAACGATCGTAAAGACGGACTTCAGCTTCGATAGCATCCGTTGCTGCCACCCAGTGCAAAGTACCCTTTACCTTCCGGTTACTGGCCTCCGTTCCACTACCACTCCGGGATTCCGGATCATAAGTACAATGGATCAAAGTGATATTTCCACCGGCATCTTTATCGACCCCCTGTACATTTAATAATATAAGCACCTTTCAGGCGTACTTCCTGTCCCGAGTAAGGCGGAAAAATTTCTTCGGCGCATCTTCCATAAAATCGTCTCGTTCGATGAAAAGTTCCCTGGCAAAAGCCACCTTACGCACTCCGGCATTCACATCTTCCGGATTATTCTCGATTTCCATATATTCCGTCTCTCCCTCAGGATAATTATCGATGACCACTTTCACCGGATCGAGCACTGCCATCACCCGAGGAGCCGTCTTATTCAAATGTTCACGGACACAATATTCCAGCAACGCCATATCCACGACGATTTCCCGCCGGGCCACTCCCACCTTTTCAGCAAACATCCGAATAGATTCGGGGTATAACCACGCCGGCGCAATCCGCAAATAGTCGGCATTCGGGGATCGTCCCAACCGGAAACATACTTTTTCTGTACCAATTCCAACAAACGCCGTTTACTCATCACTGTATAATTCAGGTTGCGACGGGCGAATTCAATTTGCCGTGGCCGGTACTCGGTCGTTGTCAACTGATCCAGAAACCAATTGTAAAGCGGCCGATGAATCTCAAATTCCAACGTACAGATCGAATGAGTGATTCCTTCGAGATAGTCACTTTGTCCATGAGTAAAGTCGTACATCGGATAGATGCACCACCGATCACCGGTCCGATGATGGCTACAGTAGATAATCCGGTACATGATCGGGTCACGCATCAACATATTGGCAGCAGCCATATCGATCTTAGCCCTCAACACCCGGCTACCTTCCGGGAACTCTCCATTTTTCATCCGCCGGAATAAATCCAGATTTTCTTCTACCGAACGATCCCGGTAAGGGCTATTCACTCCCGGTTCGGTAATTGTTTTTCTCCCGGCACTGATTTCTTCTGCTGTCTGATCGTCAACATAAGCCTTCCCTCCAGGATCATCTGTTCGGCCCCAATCATACAGCTGCTGGAAATAATCGGAAGCATACCTGACCGGTCCGTCCCATTGAAATCCCAGCCATTTTATATCCTCCTGAATTGCATCTGTAAATTCCACATCCTCTTTAGAAGGATTGGTATCATCGAAACGCAAATTACACGCTCCATTATATTTTGCAGCCAACCCGAAATTGAGACATATTGAAGTAGCATGTCCGATATGTAAATATCCATTCGGCTCCGGCGAAACGGGTATGTACTTTTCCCCCGTTTTTACCGGCAGCAATTTCCTCTTCAATAATCTGTTCAATAAAATTCAAAGGTCTTACCTTCTTCTGGTTCTACAATCATTTGATTTTTATCCATAGTATTAAAACTTTCCCGGAAAAACATTTTTCCAAGGGACAAAAAAGTAAGTAATTTATGAGAGTTTTAAAAGTTTACGTATATTTGCAGCGATGAAAAAATTTATCTGCATAATACTATTCGCATCATTGCATTTGTTTTGTCGTGCACAAAACGTATTCGATACAGAAATCCCTCCGGATATGGAGGGTAGCAACTCTTCATTATCTTCCGATTCTATACCGGAATCCAATGTGCCTCATTTCCGTCATACCTGGCAATGGGAAAGGAACGGAGTATATAAAAAGAGAGGTTGCTCTGGATACGCTGATGGACGGTATTCAGAATTTCAATACCATTTTTAAAAAAGAATATTTCGAACACTTATCTGGGTAATTTTCCCTCTCCTTATCTTTCCAATATTTTTATTACGCGCGAAACGGTTCAGGATTTTTTACCCTCTGACTCAAATCCGGGCTTTCCTTTTTTAAGCCCGAAGACGCTTTACTTTTCAATACGACAACCCCTTTCACCCGATTGAAATATTTTACGGGAGGAGGAAAAGGGAAAGCCGAAAACCTGCTGGACGTATGGCATGTACAAAATATCCGCCCCTGGTGGAATGCCGGTATTCGTTACCAGCTGATTTCCAGCGACGGTCGTTATATGAACCAAAAAGCCAAAGCGTATCATTTTTTCTTTGTTCTCGTCCTATGAGAAAGAACGAATCGCCCTCTCTTTTTTCTTAAACCAGAATAATGGGCATTTTGCAGAAAACGGTGGTGTCAAGGACATCTCTTTTATCATCGACTCCACCAATCAAAAAAAGCTGAAAATATACCGGTAAACCTGAGCAGCAACGATATTTCCAACAATTACCGGAACACCAATTTTCAATTACAGGGCCAGTACAATATCGGTAATCCCAAAGAAGTAACTACTCCCACGGATACTTTTTACCACTTATCCGGCTAAAGCCATCATCAACATCCGGGCCGAAAGGAAACGAACGCAGATACAAAGAAGGCAACATTGCTTTCGACTTCTTTCCGCATACCTATATAGACAGTACTTCTACGACGGATCTGATCACGAACCAGGTGTACGATATCTCCACTAAATTTGTCATGAACGAACATCCGAAGTACAAATATTTGCCGGGTATATATGCCGGTCTGGATTTTAAACACGAAAACTACCGGCAGCGGACAGCTTTCGATTCGATTTCCCATACCGAGAGTTTCGGCCATACCCGCTATTCAGGGACTTACATTACAGCCGGAATTTTCAATGTAGACACGAATGTATCGTTCACTTACGATATTGCCGGAAAGCTATGTGTATTGGGGCACTATGCCGGGAATTTCAAATTCGACGGCTACGTACAGCAAGCTTTGCGTAAAGACAGAAGTTCATACATCCGGGCCAATGCGACGATCGAATTACAAAGTGTAAAAATCCGTTCTTCGATCGCTATGTCGGAAATCACGATATCTGGGAAAATGATTTTAAAGCCATCAAACCCATCAAAGCCGACGGACGCTATGTGAATAACCGTTTGCGAACCGAATTAGAGTCGGTATCGCCAATATTTTCAGTTACGTCTATTTCGATACGGCAGCGATGCCCCAACAGACCAGTAAGACCTTGATGGTATTGACCGCCTGGGGAAAGCAAAATTTCAGATTAGGCAATTTCTACTTCGACCAGACCGTATATTTTTTCAAAAAAAGTACCCAGGAAGATATCCTTTCCCCTACCGGCCATTTCTGTATATTCCCATAACTATTTTCAGCATGCCTTATTTAAAAATGCCTTGTTTTTACAGACAGGAATCGACGTCTTTTACAACACAAAATTTTACGCCGACAATTACATGCCTTCTATTATGCAGTTTTATAACCAGCGGGAAAGAAAAACCGGTAATTATCCGAAGCTCGATGTCTTCCTTAACCTAAGGATCAAACGGGCCGATATCTTTGTCAAATACGAACACATCAACTATCTGCTAAAAAATCACGGAGACTTTTTCAGTGCCGCCGATTATCCGATCAACCCGGGTATGCTCAAATTCGGTATTAAGTGGGACTTTTTCGATTAAGAAACATTTACTATCTTTGTTGAATGACAATCTCTAAAATTGCCGTTTATATTACCCTTTTTCTTTGCTTTTGCATGTGAGTCAGGTAAAGAGGTTACTCGGAAATCATATTACCGGAACCTTCATCGCTGGAAAAAATTCTGACGCGGGGGAGTCTGGAGATTTCCACTTTTTATAATACGACCGACTATTACGTATACCGTGGTATTACGCGGGGATTTCATTACGATCTGGCCCGGGATTTTGCCGGTTACCTGGGAGTCAATCTCCGAATTGTCGAAGTTAACAACGATATAGATACGGCTATCGGCCGGCTACAGAGCGGCAAATACGACCTCTTAGCCGTCAGTCTGACCCAAACCCCGGAAAGGAATGAACAGCTCCGTTTCAGTAAACCTCTTTTCCAAACCCGGGAAGTACTCGTGCAGAACAAAAATAGCCAACCCATCAAAGATATGGCTCAATTAGACGGGAAAGAGATTTATATTCCCAAAAGTGCCACCTCGTATAAAAAGGTTCTGCAACAAATACAGGATTCTCTGAATATACACATTTATATCACCGAGATCGAGCATTATTCCTATGAAGATCTCTTGCACCTGGTAGAGACCGGCGAAATCAATTATACCGTTATCGACGAAAACATCGCCCAAGCCTCCAGTTATTCTATGAAGAACCTGGATATAGCTCTCAAGTTAAAAGAAGATATTTCCGTATCGTGGGCGACCCATTCGGATGCCAGTTTATTGAGCTCGGAAATCAACAACTGGCTGGAAGAAATCCGGAAAAACGGAAAACTCAACTACCTCTATAAACGTTATTTCGGCAAACATCCGGCAGTTCCTCACAACACGACCAAATACACACTCATCAAGAAAGGCGATATTTCACCGTTCGACAAGTTATTCCGCAAAGAGAGTAAAAAGCTCGGCTGGGACTGGCGTTTGCTGGCAGCTTTGGTCTATACCGAATCTCAATTCGATCCTTATGCCGAATCGGAAGTCGGAGCCTACGGTTTAATGCAGATTATTCCTGAAACAGCCGATCATTTTAACGTCGGAAATTATTTCCGAGCCCGACAGTAATGTCTATGTCGGAACCGAATATTTACATTACCTGGACCGTTACTTTTTCAAGCCAGCCGATCGATTCTTCCGAACGGCTCAAATTCGTTCTGGCCGCCTATAATGCAGGTCCCGGACACGTACTGGACGCCATCCGCCTAGCCAACAAATATGGGAAAGACGCCACTTTATGGGATAATAACGTCGATTACTATCTGCTTCACAAAACGAACCGGAATATTACCGGGATCCCCTGTCTAAAAAACGGCTATTGTAACGGCCGTCAAACGTACAAATACGTACGACAAGTGCTCGAGACCTATAATAACTATAAGAATATCAAGCAATAGTATAAAAATACTAAAAAACGTATTTACGAATATTGGTTTGATCGTTTTTTTTTCCATACCTTCGCAGTAGTGTATTATATCGTTCATTAAAAGTTTAAGCTCATGCCTTACAGAAGATTACCTAATACAGATGCAGCGAGAATAAGGGCATTAAAAGCAGCTTTGAAGAAAGGCCAGTATCTCGAGATCGATACGATAGCCTATCCTTTTGCTTTGAAACAAAAAATAGAATTCTTTTTACCTAAATTTGAAGTTGCTATCACCAACTCTAAGTTAGCGAAAGAGAAACAGTTCGATAATAGTCAAAAATTCTCTGAATATACCAAAAAAGCCCGGCTTTATATCTCTCATTTTATTCAGGTATTGAATTTTTGTATTGCCCGTGGAGAGCTGAAACCCTCAGCCCGTACATTTTATGGTTTGGACGAAAACAGTTCGAAAAGTTCCTTCTCTTTTTTGACCGAACAGGATTTGCTGCAATGGGGGAAAAAATAATTGCCGGCGAGCAGAACCGGATCAGTAACGGTGGTGGTAATCCGATCTACTGTCCTTCGATTGCCCTGGTAAAAGTCAATTATGAAAATTTCAAAGAAAACTATACCCGTCAAAAACAGTTCCAGAATAACTCAGCCCGGGAAAGCGGGAATGTCGCTCAACATACCGGAATGATGCCGATGCCTTGATCCTGGAAGTATGGAACGAAGTGGAACGTTATTTCGAAGGGGTAAAAAGACGAAGAAGAAAAAGCGCTATATGTGCGAGGAGTACGGTCTCGTTTACGTATTCCGACGCGGCGAAAAAGAACGGATCAGAAGACGGAAAGAAGCTGAAAGCATTACCTTGAAGCTTTTCTGACTCCAAGACCGACTGCTAAGAGGAACAACAGCTTCCTCTTTTCTTTTCACCGGCTTACGGGCACAGCTGTCTTTCAAAGGACAAGTGTCACAAGTACTGCATGATTCGTCCTTTTTCAAAGCCTTCAGTTTCCTGTAGCAGAATCGTATCGCCCCCACTAAAAGCAACAACGATAATCAGATATACAATACCGTTTTGTATCAAAGCATTCTTTTTTCTAAAATAAACTTCCTATCTGATATACGCCGAACGACACCAACCAGGCCAGCCCGGTAGTATAAAAATAGTAAACAATGCCCATTTCCCACCCCGCCTCTTTACGAATAGCAGCGATCACAGCCATACAAGGGAAATAAATCAGGATAAACAGCATAAATCCATAAGCCACTAAAGGCGTAAATACCTTCTGTCCGTTACTATATTGTTGCTGTTGCAGGCTCTCGATCAGGCTTTGGGAATTTTCCTCGGCATCCGGGACATGGTACAAAATTCCCATAGAACTCACTACAATCTCTTTGGCAGCCAATCCGGTCACAATACTCACGCCCATCTTCCAGTCGAATCCCAAAGGCCGAATTACCGGTTCGATGGCTTTCCCCGATTTGTCCGATAGATCAATTCTCCAAATGTTCGGTCTCATCGGCCATAGTCGTCCGGTTTAAAGGGAAATACCCCAGTGCCCAAATCAGAATAGAAGCAAATAAGATTATCGTACCCATTTTCTTTAAATATTGTCCGGCTTTTTCCCCACATATGGATCGTGGTATTTCGCATCGTAGGCATCCGTTAAGGAGGCAATTCCATGACAAAAGGATCCGAAGATTTGGCGAACAGGGTCTTCTTCAACAAAAAAAGAAGTTCCGATAGCCAGTAATATGCCGATCAGGTATACAGACAATAGGATCAAGCCCTGATTCACCGGAAAGAAGGCAGATACCAACAGTATATATACCGGTAAACGGGCACTACAAGACATAAAAGGAGTAATCAGCATCGTCATAATCCGGTCCCTCCGGCTTTCCAAAGTGCGGGTAGCCATAATGGCCGGTACATTACATCCGAAACCGATCAACAAGGGAATAAAGGATTTTCCGTGAAGTCCTATCTTATGCATCATCCGGTCCATAATAAAGGCAGCCCTTGCCATATAGCCTGTATCCTCCATCAAAGAAATGAAAAAAGAAAAAGAATCAGAATATTGGGTAAGAAAACGATCACTCCCCCCCACTCCGGCAATAACTCCATTCACCAACAAATCGTTCAAAGGCCCTTCAGGCATAATTCCGGCCACCCAACTTCCGAGGGGCTTCTACCCCGCCTCGATCCAGTCCATCGGATAACTTCCCAGCGAAAAGGTCGCCTGAAACATCAGCCACATAAAGAAAATCAGGAAAGGGAAGCCCAGCCATTGATGAGTCAGTAAGGCATCGATAGCAGTCGTCAGCTGACGTTTATCCTTTTCTCCCCGACCGGAAGGTCTCTTGTAAAGCTCCCCGGATAAACCCATATTTCAGGTTCGTGATGATCGTCCGGGTATCTTCCTTATATTCTTTTTTCCAGGCGCTGGATTTCTTTTTGTGCTACTTCGAGCATACAAGCATAATTGGGAACCGTTACCAGCTGTTCTTTCATAATCCGATCATCCTCGAGTAATTTGATAGCTACATACCGGGGAGCATATTCATCGGTAATATTTTTTTATTCGGGGCGATCTCCACTTTAATCCGGGCAATCGCCTCTTCGATTTCTGTCCCATAATTGATATGTACATGCCGGGACTCTTTGGCCTGGTCTTCGAACACTTTTCGATAATTTTATCCAACACGGCTTCGATTCCGATCCCTTTGAAGCTGTCGTCGGCACAATCGGGATACCCAGTAGTTGTCCCAAATAGCCATAATCCAGGTGAGAACCTTCGTTGGTCAGTTCATCGAACATATTCAATGCCATCACCACCCGGATATTCATATCGATGAGCTGAGTAGTCAGGAACAGGTTCCGTTCCAGACAAGAAGCATCCACGACATTCAGCACTAAATCCGGATGATGCTTCGTAATAAATTCACGCACATAAATTTCTTCCGAGTATATTCGGTAATAGAATAAGTCCTGGGCAAATCGATCAGATTGATCGTATAACCTTTATGGTGGCAAGTTCCTTGCTTGGCATCCACCGTCACTCCGCTATAATTCCCCACTCTTTCGCGCAATCCGGTAGCCCGGTTAAAGAAAGAAGTCTTCCCCACAATTCGGATTCCCAACCAAAGCGATATTGATCGTCCGGGATTTCTCGAAATTTCCCGGGCAATCTCGTCTTCTGTAAACGTACCGTTATATCCTTCCTGATCTATCGAGGAAGTACAGACGACTTCAATCAAACGAGCCTCACTCCGTCTCAGAGAAATATGGCCATCCATCAATTTATATTCGATCGGATCGTGTAAAAAGGAGCATTTTTTATCACCGTCACTTTTTCTCCTCTTACGAATCCCATCTCCACGATCCGGTTTCGAAAACTCCCATGTCCATGCACCTTTACGATGACACATTCTTCTCCAGTCGGTATATCAGCAAGCTTCAAATAATTATTTTCCATACCACTCCAAATTATGTGGCAAAGATAATCAATCTGCTAATAAATCGACATACCTACAAATAGGTAAAAATTCCGGAGCATATAAATACCCCGGAATAATCCCCATTTTCATTCCACTTCAATTCTCCCTCATATTGCAGGTTTTTCCCATTCTGATAAGCCAAAGATCCTTTCTTCAGCTCTTCTGTGTCATCAAAAGAAGTATCTTCCGGCGACAGAAAATCATCCGATTCATTTATCGTCTTTGTAATCCCGAAACGTCCCCGGATTTTTAAAGAAGTCAAAGGATTATATTCAGCACTAAAATTATTGGTTACTCCAAAAGAACGGTCAAGTGCCCGGCTATTCAGGTTGGCATTCCAAAAGCGGATTCGGCGATTCAATCAGCTCCTCTTTATATTCCAGCCATTTTTCCACCCTTCCATCCGGCTTCTTTTCATAATAAGGATTTGCTTTCGCATATTCTGAAAAAGCAACCACCGGATCTCCGGAACTGGTATGATTAATAGTCAGCTTATTACTGAATTGAAACTTATTTTTCCGGTACAGTAAATCCAGATTCCCGCTGAAAACTTTCGTTTAAATCAGTCGAAAGTTTATAAAGTCCCTGGGTTCTGCGGGTACTTTGGTAATTGACAATTGTCATTTGACAATTGATAATGTATCTCCAAACCTATAGTTTCTTTTTTTTTATTCTTCTGATAATCAATAATTATCTTCTTTATTCTTTCTCTCTTTTTTTCTTTTTCTTTTTTTTTTTTTCATGGAAGCGGAACTTCCAGTAATTGTCAATTCTCAATTGCCATCTGTCCATTTTTCTTTTAGCGGATTCCCGCCAAAAGAAACGAACGTTATTTATTTTTTCTAAACAGTTTTCCCCAATACCTGCACTAAGCCATCCATGCCCTCGATGTAGTTGATCATCGAGATACTTCTAAAAAGCACTCATATCCTCATCCATACCTAATTGAACCGGGTAAACCAATATACAATTGATCGAATTAAAATATTTATTGATATAATTCGGGACATATTCCATATGCCGGGAGTAAGAAGGACAATTCGGCCGACTCATCACCAATATCAGGGCATCGTTATCCTGTGTCGCAGTAGCCACTTCCTTAAAATTACTCCAATCTGTAAACTCTTTAAATTCAGCTAAAATCAGGTGTTTGGATTGTACCAAATGCAAAATATCCAGCACGGCCGGTGTACCGTAAAAAACAATTTTCGTTCCGACATTTTTGGCCAGGTTCCAAATACTGATCAACCAATACGGAAAACCGACCTCTTTCTCTGCATTTTCAGGAATAACGACGATATAACGTTTCACCGTCGACATCGGCTGCATAGGACGATAAGCCAAGGTAGTCGTAGCACATTTACTGAGCACCTCTTGTGTCAGTTTCCCCAGGAAAGTATCGGAAATATCCTTTTTTTGGGTACGCAGGCCGATAACAATATCCGTGATCTTATGTTCTTTGGCCACATTTCTAATTCCGTTGACAATATTCAAGTCATAACGTAAAACGGTATCCACCCGGTGATCCATTCCGGCTCCAGTCTTAACAGCTTTCTCAAGCAGACGTTCTGAAATTTTTTCCGCTGCCGGATCGGTATTGTCCGACTTCACAATACTCACAGCAACCAGTTGTGCCTTATTACGCCGGGACTTTATAGCGGTTCCCAAGGTGATCAGCTCATCGACTGTCTCAGAATTACTCAAGGGAATCAATATCCTCTCCTCCTCGTCATCACTATCACCGATCCGGTCACCGCTCATTTCCGCCAAGGCTATATTCTGAGCAGAACGTTGGGTAATAAAAAGAAGCGATCGTACAAGTAATCAGAATCATAACGATAGTTCCGTTCAGGACGTCTTCATTCAACAATCGAATCGGCTGCCCATCCGGTCCGGTACCCAAAATCACCTCATACCCGATCAATACGGCAGCCAGCGTAGCCGCAGCCTGGGCATTACTCAATCCGAAAATCAGACGTCCCTCATCGCGGGTCAGTTTAAAATTTTTCTCCGTTATCCAAGCTGCCATAAACTTGGATAGAGTGGCTATAACCGTCATCACGACAGCAACCCAAAGCGCAGTCCATCCGGCGGCAAAAGTGCGTACATCGACCAGCATTCCCACTCCGATCAGAAAGAAAGGAATAAAAATAGCATTCCCTACAAAATCGATCCGGTTCATCAAAAGCTGAAGTATTCGGGATCAACCGGTTCAAAGCCAAACCGGCCAAAAATGCCCCGATAATAGCCTCCAACCCCAAGCTGCTTCCGCCAGAAAAGAGGCAAAAAAATACCAAAGCCAACACAAAGATATATTGTCCTACGGAATCTTCATAACGCTTGAAAAACCAACGCCCCAGCATGGGAAATAAGATCACGACAATACTGATAAAAAACCAGACTTGAAACCCCAGTTTAATCCAAAACTGTTGGTTTATTTCTCCGGTAGACATACCGACAATCACCGCCAGTACCAACAAAGCAAGAATACAAGTAATCACCGTTCCCCGATAGCGATACTAACCGCCCGATTCTTGGTAATACCGTATTTACTGACAATAGGGTAAGTAATAAGCGTGTGGAAGCATACATACTGGCCAACAAAATCGAAGTCGGCCAGGAAAAATCGAGCCAATATACACCGGTCAAAGTGCCTACGATCATGGGAATCAGAAAAAAGTATAAAAAGTCCGAAAGTCAGGGTTTTTCCATAATTCTTTTCAGGTCGGCCATATCGATCTCTAAACCGGCGATGAACATGATATACAATAACCCCACGGTTCCAAAAAGCTCTATACTACTGTCTCTTTCCATAATGCCCACACCATTGGGGCCGATCACAGCACCTGCAATAATCAGACCGATCAAATCAGGAATCCTTAAACGCTGTAATAGAACAGGCGTCAGTAGAATAATAAACAGTATCAGAGAAAAAATCAACACCGGATTTTTCGGCGGCAAACTAAACACTTGTAAGAGCATAGGCAACGGTTTTATCAGCATGACAAATTTAATAAAAATGCAGTAATAAAAAATCCCTTTCCTCCGCTTTGTTCTTGCGGTCTATAGTAGTTTTTTTTCGAAACTTTTAATAATTAGTAATACAGAAAGTTTATAATTTAGCGTTATTGTATCAATTTTCATTAAAATATTCACTTGAAATTTTTATGATTATGTGTGCTAAATTCTTTTACATCCTGATCGTACTGATGGCTGGACTATTTCCTTTCAAAATGCAAGCCTCAGAAACCAAACAAACTTTCATTCTTTACACTCCTTACACTAAAATCTCTGTTCCACCCGGAGAATCTATCAGTTACAGTATCGATGTCATCAACAATAGTGACGAAGTTAAAAATGCCACCCTTGCCTTAGCCGGTCTACCGAAGAGCTGGAGCTATGAAATGAAAGCCGGTGGCTGGACACTGGATGAGATCGCTGTACTCCCCCGGTGAAAAAAAAAATTTTTACCTTGAAAGTAGATGTACCTCTAAAAAGTAAAATAAAGGCACTCACCATTTCACGATCGGTGCAGACGGACTTGCCCGCCTGCCTCTTGCCATAACGGTCTCGAAACAAGGGACCTACCGGACAGAGTTTACTACTACTCAACCGAATATGCAAGGAAATTCAAAATCGACGTTCACTTTCAACGCCACATTGAAAAACCAAACTGCAGAACAAACAATTATATGCTCTCATGGCAGAAGCCCCCAGAGGCTGGAATGTCATTTTCAAAGCCAACTATAAACAAGCCACTTCGGCACAGGTTGCCCCGAATGCCAGCGAAAATATTTCGGTCGACATCACAGCTCCTTCGAATGTCAAGGCCGGTACATACAAAAATACCTGTCATCGCTACTACCGGCTCCACTTCTGCCCAACTCGAGTTTGAAGTGGTTATCACCGGATCGTACCGTATTGAATTAACCACCCCCCAAGGTCTCTTGAGTAAAGATATCACTGCAGGTGACACCCGGAAACTCGAACTAGTCGTCCTCAACACCGGTTCTGCCGAATTAAAGGACATCCAGTTGTCCGCTAACAAACCGATCGATTGGGAGGTCAGTTTCGAACCGTCCAAACTGGATCGTCTGGCTCCCGGCGATAAAGCGAATGTTACAGCTGTCCTCAAAGCTTCCCGTCAAGCTCTCCCCGGAGATTATGTGACTAAAATCACTGCTCGTACACCGGAAGCCGATACAACCACCGATTTCAGAATATCTGTCAAAAACCCCTATGATCACCGGCTGGATTGGTGTCGTTGTCATCCTGGCTGCTTTAGGTGCCGTTTACTATCTGTTTCGCAAATACGGAAGGAGGTAGGCTATGTGTGAAAGCGTTATCGAATTGGTTCAGTTAACAAAGCGATACGGTCATTTCACAGCAGTCGACCGATTGGACCTAAAAATTCACAAAGGTGAAATCTTCGGGCTTTTAGGACCGAACGGAGCCGGTAAATCGACAACGATCCTGATGATGCTGGGCTTGACCGATCCGACTTCCGGCACTGTGCATGTTTGTGGTACCAACTCTACGACTTATCCGGTCGAGGTCAGAAAAAAAGGTAGGCTATCTACCCGAAGATGTCGGTTTCTACGACGACATGACAGGGCCTGAAAACTTATTATATACCGCCCGGCTGAATAATATCCCGGAACAAGAAGCCCGGCAGCATGCAGCTCCCAGCTCCTCGAACGGGTAGGGCTTGGCAGGGAAATCGATAAAAAGACCGGTAAATACTCCCGGGAATGCGCCAACGTCTGGGCTTGGCAGATGTACTCATCAAAAATCCGGAAGTGATTATTTTGGATGAACCCACCTCGGGGATCGATCCGGCAGGCGTACAGGAATTCATCAGTCTGATCCGGCAATTACGGGACGAAAGAGGACTGACCGTACTGTTCTCTTCCCATCACCTGGACCAGGTACAACAAATCTGTGACCGGGTGGGTTTATTCTCTCAAGGCCGGCTACTGGCTGATCTCTCACTCAACGATCTGCAACAGGAAGAACATGGATTAGAATACATTTATAACCAATATTTCGGAGGAGGACAAGGTCATGAATAAATATCACAGTCCCTTTTGGACAATTGTCCGCAAAGAAGTCGCCGATCACGTCAGAAGCTGGAGATTCCTTATCCTGATAGGTATTATCGCACTAACGTGTATGGGATCGCTCTCTATACCGCCCTAACCAACATCGGAGCAGCGATAAAACCCAATGATCCGGACGGTTCGTTTTTTTCTCAAGCTGTTCACGGTCAGCGACGGAACTTTACCTTCTTTCACGGTTTTCGTCAGTTTTCTCGGTCCGCTGTTAGGAATCGCTTTAGGCTTCGACGCCATCAATTCGGAGCAGAATAAAGGAACCTTAAGCCGTATTTTATCGCAGCCCATTCACCGGGATTATTTGATCAATGCCAAATTTGTAGGTGCTTTGATCGTCATCGGAGTCATGCTTTTCGTTCTGGGATTTCTGGTGATGGGCTTCGGGCTGATCAGCATAGGTATTCCTCCAACTGCAGAAGAATTTTTTACGGGTCATCGTTTTTATCCTGATCAGTATCTGTTATGTGGCTTTCTGGCTGAATCTTTCGATCTTCTTTTTCGATCAAATTCCGTCAGGCTGCAACTTCCGCCCTGGCTTGTGTCGCCATCTGGTTGTTCTTCAGTATTTTCTATAATATGATTATCAACCTGATCGGTAAAGCCATCAGTCCATCGGAAATGGCTACCACCTATCAAATGATCGGTTATCAACGGTTTATGCTCAATTTATTGCGCTTTGCTCCCAGTATGCTTTTCAACGAAGCCACAACCACTTTGTTGATGCCTTCTGTCCGTAGTCTGGGACCGTTGACGATGGAACAGGTACATGGGGCAATCCCTAGTCCTTTGCCTCTAGGCCAAAGCCTGCTGATCGTATGGCCTCAACTTACAGGCCTCATCGCAGCAACGGTCATCTGTTTCGCTTTGTCTTACGGTTCTTTTATGCGGAAAGAAATCCGGTCCAGATAAAAAAAGAGCCTTACGGCTCTTTTTTAATCTTCATATCTGATAATCGTCTGCTCACGGTCGGGACCTACCGAGACAATCTTCACCGGTACTCCCAGCTCCTCTTCTAAAAAGCTGACATAAGCATTGAATTCTTCCGGAAATTCATCTTCCGAAGTCATTTGGGTCATATCTGTTTTCCATCCCGGTATTTCCACGTATACAGGTTCGACTCCGTCACAAATATCGAACGGAAATTCATCGGTCTCCTCTCCATTTATTTTATAAGCGACACAAGCTTTAATCGTATCGAAGCTGTCCAATACATCACTCTTCATCATGATCAACTGACTAACCCCATTGATCATCACAGCATATTTCAAAGCCACGAGATCGATCCAGCCACAACGGCGTTTCCGGCCGGTAACAGCTCCGAACTCGTGTCCCAAAGCACACAACTTCTCTCCGGTTTCGTCGAATAATTCTGTCGGGAAAGGACCGGCACCCACACGGGTACAATAGGCTTTGAAAATTCCGTAAACTTCACCGATATTTCCCGGAGCGACTCCCAAACCGGTACAAGCTCCGGCACAAATAGTATTCGACGAAGTCACAAAAGGATAAGAGCCGAAATCCACATCCAGCATCGTTCCTTGTGCCCCTTCGGCAAGTACGGATTTACCCTCTTCCAGCAAATTATTGATAACGTGCTCACTATCGATCAGCTGAAAACGCTTCAGGTAGGCGATCGCTTCGAACCATTCTTTTTTCCAGTTCCGTGATATCGTATCGATAATTCAAGGCTTTCAGAATAGCTTCATGCTTTTTCTTAGCAGCCGCATACTTGTCTTCAAAATGATACAACACATCCCCTACTCTCAACCCATTACGGCTCACTTTATCCGTATAAGTCGGCCCGATCCCCTTACCGGTCGTTCCGATTTTCGCATCTCCTTTAGCAGCTTCATAAGCAGCATCCAGCACCCGGTGAGTAGGCAGGATCAGATGTGCTTTCTTGGATATACACAATTGTTTGGTCAGATCATGTCCACTGGCAGCTAAACTCTCAGCCTCCTGACGAAACAGAACCGGATCCAGTACAACTCCATTCCCGATAATATTCTTTTTCCCACCCTGAAATATCCCGGAAGGGATAGAACGCAATACATATTTTTGCCCTTCGAATTCTAAGGTATGTCCGGCATTGGGACCGCCCTGAAAACGGGTCACGACATCATATTTCGGTGTTAATACATCAACCACTTTTCCTTTCCCTTCATCTCCCCATTGCAATCCAAGTAAAACATCAACTTTCATCTGTATCTTTATTTATTCGTTTACAGTAATTCTTTCTCCAAAACTTCCGTCGGATTTCGGGAAACACAAACGTGCAAAAGTAAACATTTTTTCTATTGTAAACAGAAAAAACCGCTAAAATCACTCACTCTCCCGACAGGCCTTACACAATCCATAAATATACAAAAGGTGGTGATGAACAGAAAATTGGTATTTATCTTCAATATGTTCGACGACCTCGTTGATCCGGGAATCGGCAAAATCCTCCACTTTACCACATTTCTGACAAATCAGATGTTCGTGGTAACGGTTGTTAAAAAAGCTTTCTCAAACTGGGCGATATTATTCCCGAACTGATGTTTGATCACCAGCTTACAATCCAAAAGCAACCTCTATGGTATTGTATAAAGTAGCCCGACTCACCCGATAATTTTTATTCTTCATAAAAACATACAGGGATTCGATATCGAAATGTCCTGTATGCGAATAGATCTCATCCAGGATAGCATATCTTTCCGGAGTCTTCCGGTGTCCTTTTTGTTGCAAATAAGTTGTAAAAATCTCTTTTACAGTTTCTTTTATTTTCTCCATATTTGAACAACTTTCGTCAACCATCTTTTCCATCCTCATTCTTTTTTTCTCTTCCTATCTATTTCTCACTCTAATCTTCATCTCTCTTTTTTCTCCTCCTTCCATCTATCATCTCTTATCTTTCCTCATTCTCCACCCTCATCACGCTTTCTACCCCTTGTATCTGGGATATACGGGAAACTATATTATTCAAGTCGGCTGTATTATGTACATACAGATGAATGAATCCTTCAAAAAATACCGTCCCGGGTATCGAAATGAATCATTCGCATATTCACCTTCCCTTCTTTTGCGATCAGGGCGGTGATATCGCTGACAATCCCCGGTTTATCGATTCCTGTCATTTTATCACTGTCAGGAAAGACATCAATTTATGGCTCACCCATTTAATCGGGACAATCTTATCTCCAAAGCTGGCCATCAAGCGGATCGCTTCGGGACAAGAACGCTTGAACCGTAACCTTCGTACCTGCAATATTCATACCAACCACGTCGTCTCCCGGAATCGGATTACAGCAAGGAGCGATCACGAAATCCGAATTGACATCCAGCTGGACATCGTTGTCGTTCTTCTTTTTTTTTTCCTCCGTCTTTCCCATTCCATAAGAACTGGAGTTTCCAGTATTTTATAAATTTATTTTCCGCTTTCTTCTTGAGTACTTTTTCAAGATCTCCTTCCGTAATGATATTTTTAGCGAGCTCGACATACAAATCGTCCTTATTGGTCAGGTTGTAATCGGTCAGAACTTTCTTCAATGGCTCGGAGGTAGGCGGTAAATCCAATTTTTTCACAAACAGCCTCGAAGATCGTGATACCGGTCCGGATCTGTTCTTTCCTATACTTCTTAAAGGTGGCGTTGATATGCGTCCGGGCTTTCGCCGTCACCACAAAATCCAGCCACTCCCTTTGAGGTTTCTGTTTATCGCTCGTCAAAATCTCCACCTGGTCTCCACTCGTCAGTTTATGGCTCATCGGCACCAGCTTATGATTCACTTTCGCTCCGATACAGGTATTTCCGATTTCAGTATGGATATCATAAGCAAAATCAAAAACCCGTAGCTCCCTTTAGGCAAGGTACGCATATATCCTTTAGGCGTAAATACCCGGATTTCCTTTGCGAATAAGTTCAGTTTAAATTCGTCGAGGAACTCCAGCGCACTGGCATCCGGCTGATCGAGAATCTCCCTTAATTCCCGCCAGCCATTTATCCAACTCCGAACTTTCGCCTTCATTTTTTTATATTTCCAATGGGCAGCTAACCCTTTCTCTGCAATCTCATCCATACGTTCCGAACGGATCTGCACTTCGAACCATTGTCCTTCAGGTCCCATAACCGTCAAGTGCAAAGCTTCGTATCCATTGGCTTTAGGCACACTCACCCAGTCGCGAATCCGCTCGGGCTTGGGACTATAAATGTCTGTAATCAAAGAATAAATATTCCAGCACTGCCATTTTTCAGGCTGATCTGCTTTGGGTTTAAACACAATCCGTACGGCCAGCAGGTCGTAGATTTCATCGAAACTGATATTCCGTCTCTGCATTTTCAGCCAGACCGAATACACACTCTTCGTACGGGCGGTGATGGTATATTCGTAGTGGTTCTCGCTCAGACTTTTACGTATCGGCTTGATAAATTCTTCAAAGAGTGCCGAAAATTGTTTCTCGTAAGCTTCGATCTTTTTTATCGATAACCTCATATTCTTCGGGATGTTCGTATTTCATACTGAGGTCTTCGAGCTCGGTTTTGATGGCATGTAATCCCATGCGGTGAGCCAAAGGGGCATAGATATACAGGGGTCTCGCTCGCAATCTTCACTTGCTTATGCTCGGGCATAGAAGCCAGCGTACGCATATTGTGCAAACGGTCGGCAATCTTGATCAGGATCACCCGGACATCGTCGGCCAGCGTCAGGATCATCTTTCGAAACTCTCGGCCTGCCGGCTGGTATCCGATCCCATGACCCCACTAATTTTGGTCAGGCCATCGACTATAGAAGCCACTTTCGGCCCGAATAACTTAGCGATATCTTCAACTGTATAATCGGTATCTTCCACCACATCATGCAACAAAGCAGAGATGACAGAAGTCGTCCCCAAACCGATCTCTTTCACAGCAATTTTAGCAACAGCCAAAGGATGAAGAATATAAGGTTCTCCGGACCTTCTCTTCACACCTTTATGAGCTTCATTGGCAAATTCGAAAGCTTCTTTGATTTTTTGTCTGTTCTCTTTAGAAGTCTCTTTTCGTAACGATTTCAATAAATCTTCAAAAGCTTCTTTAATCTGTTCTTGTTCTGTCATAGATATTAGCTGCCTCCGACAACGATACTAATTGTTTTGCACGACATTTAATCTTCCAACCGATACCTTGTCAAAGATAGTGAAAGGCAAGAGCAAAAACAACAAACTTGTTTGATGATTTTACCGAGCCGCATCCTATCTTATCCAAAGATATAAAAAATAATTGAGATACTGCTAAAAGATTTCAACTTAACACATAAAAATTCTTTGTGAACTAATTTCTTCCTTCAAAAATAAACCGGCCATCCGATCGAACAATTCTGTTTTTTCAGTGGTTAAATAACTTCGCCTGCTGTCCTTACCCAATCTCCGGTCGATCTCAGGATGCCGTTTCAAATAGTCGGCCAGACTCCCGGCAACGATTTGTCCCTGTCCGATAATTTTCACCCGTGAAGGAACAAAACGGGCGATCAGCGGCCGTAATAACGGATAATGTGTACATCCCAGGATAATCGTATCGATTTCAGGATCGGTACCCAACAGTTCCTGAATGTATTTCCGGACGAAATAGATCGCCCCTTCTCCATCCAGTTCGTTATTTTCAACTAACGGTACCCACATCGGACACGCCAGCTGGGTAATCCGGAACCTCTCTTCACCATATAATTTCCCGACTTCTATCGGATAAGATCCGGATGCTACGGTTCCCCGGGTAGCCAGAATCCCCGACATGCCCGTTTTGCGAATAGGTATTCAGCGCTTCTACGCTGGGACGGATAACCCCCAATACCCGTTTTTCGGGATCCCATTGCGGTAAGTCCACTTGCTGTATAGTCCGCAATGCCTTTGCCGATGCCGTATTGCAAGCCAGGATCACCAAGCGGCACTCCATTTCGAAAAAGTTTATGAACAGCCTCCCGCGTATATTCGTAGACCACCTCAAAAGAACGGGCACCGTAAGGGGCCCTGGCATTATCCCCCAGATACACATAATTATACTCCGGTAATTTCCGGACAATTTCTTTTAAAATAGTCAGCCCTCCGTAGCCGGAATCAAATACGCCGATACTCTCTTTGTGTTGCTCCATATCCTTGAATCAGAAACGACAAAAGCCGCCTATCCCAGGCGGCTTTTTATCCTTTTACACTCCTTATTGCAATCCTAATTTTTTCTTTACCAACGGCAGGACATCCTGTTAATTTTCAGCGGCATACAGGATACCGGCATTCATGTCGAAGATATAAGTAAACCCATTTTCTTTACCTACTTCCTTGATCGCGTTCAATGCTTTTTTCCATTACAGGCTGCATCAGATCATTTTGTGTTTTTTCCAGTTGAGCCATAGCCGTTTCCTGAAAACGTTGGATTCTTTGCTGCAATCCTTGCAATTCTTCTTCTGTTGTAGCCCGCATAGCCTCTGAATAAGTCTTCATTTTTCAGAATATTCGGCTAATTTAGTCTGGAATTGTTCTCTCAAACCATTCAACTCTGTATTTACTTTTTTCTGTTCCTCTTCGAAAGTCTTTTGAGCGGCAGTCCATTCCGGCATATAGCCTGAATCAACTTCTGAGTTTCAATGTGGCCCAGTTTTACCTGTGCAGAAACACTCATTGCAGCCAATGTCAAAGCTACAAGTACAAACACTTTAATGGTATTTTTTCATCATTTTTCTGGTTTATAAATATTATCATTAAATTATCTAACTCTTCCGGATCTGTTTCATTCAGACGACCGGTTTATTCTTCTTTCTTTTTGACGCTATACCCCAATTTCCGCAATACGACATTGCTTTTATCGAGTTTCGGGTCGAAATAGACAACTGAATTATCGGCGGCAACATCGATAATCATACCAAAATTTCCTTCTTTAGCGACATCTTTAATGACCGCTAAAACTTCGTCCTGCAAAGGTTTCACCAGTTCTTCGCGCTTTGCGAACAGATAACCGTCGGTGCCGAAATATTGTTGCTGCAACAAACGGGCTTTATTCTCTTTCGCTGCAATTTCTTTCTCCCGGTCTTCGCGCATCGAAGGAGTCAGAAACACTTTATCGGCATTATATCTGGATTGCATTTCTGCTATTTCCGCGTATACCGCATCGATATCGGCCTGCAACTTCTGCGAATAATCGTCCAGTTCCTGCTGGGCTTTTGCATAATCGGGGATACAGCTGAAAAAATATATTCCATATTCACGAAAGCATAGCGTGTTCCGCTTTGCGCCTGTGCAGTACTCCATATGCAAGACAAAAATAATAAAATAAATCCTTTTTTCAATTTAAAATGTCCTATCATAAATCGTAAACCGCAAATCCATTTTAGAATTCCTGTCCTAATACGAAGTGGATCTGTGAACCGGCAGCTCCCGGACGTCCCGGTACAGAGTCGAATCCATACCCCAGTCGATACCTAACAACCCGAACATCGGCAGGAATACACGCAGACCGACACCGGCAGACCGATACAGGTTGAACGGTTCGAAATCTTTCAGTTCATACCATGAGTTACCGGCTTCCATAAACGCCAGCGCATAGATCGTCGCCGACTGTGCCAGCAGCGAAATCGGATAACGCAACTCCATGGTCAGCTTGGAATACAAGCTGGCATCGGAAGCATTCGGAGCGATAAAGCTAGAGCCTGCATTTGTCAGAGAGAACCGTTTTCATATCCTCTCAAACCGATATATTCACGTCCGTAAAGGCTATATCCCGACATACCGTCACCCCCATTTCGAATCCTTCGAACGGCGAACGCTTGTTTTTGTCGAAGTGACCGAGGTAACCGTACTGTACCCTGTATACAACACAAATTTTTTTATTTTTATCCAGAGGCATAAATACTTTTCCCTGAAATTTCCATTTGTGGAACTCGATCCAACGGTATTTATCTTTATCTTTAATATTCGGACTGGCATAATTCTTATCGGTAAACCAGGAATAAGGCGGCGTAAACGTCAATCCGAGGGTAAAGTCGGAACCTTCACGGGTATACAACGGATTATCGATAGAGCTTCTTCTCAATTGTACTGCAAAAAGACAGGTTGTTCGAATTTCCTTTCGGAAAAAAAAATATAATAAGGCCAGTTTTCAAGGTATACCGCTGATAGGAAGCCTCGGTATATAAGGTAAAGAAATCATCCGGCCAGGTAATCCGTCGTCCCAATCCGGCACTCAACCCGAAAGTGGTCATCAACTGATCGGTATCATACATGTCTTTGGCACTATTTCCGGCATAATAGGAGTTATAATAACTACGGCTATAACCGGTCTGACGGGAATAATAAGCCGACACACTCAATGAATTCGGTTTTTTACCTCCCAGCCAGGGCTCCCGGAAAAGAAACACTGAAAGAGGTATAATATTTTCCATTGGTCTGTGCTTTCAAACTCAAAAGTCTGGCCATCACCCTGAGGCAAAGGACGATATGACTCCCAATTAAAAATATTCCTCATAGAGAAATTGGTGAAAGTCAATCCGACAGAACCGATAATCATACCGGCCCCCAACCTCCGGAGATCTCGATCTTATCATTTGCTTTTCCTCTACTTTGTATTCCAGGTCTACCGTTCCGGCTTCCTGGTTCGGTAGTGGAGTCGGATTGATTTTTCGGGATCGAAATGTCCCAGATTAGCCAATTCCCGTACACTCCGGATAACATCTTCCCCGGCTGAACAATTCTCCCGGATAAGTATACAATTCACGCCGGATTACATGCTCGTGAGTACGATCGTTTCCTTTGATAATTACCCGATCGATCGTCGCCTGTGGTCCTTCCACCATACGAATCTCGACATTGATCGAATCGTTCCCCACAACAGTCTCTACCGGCATCGCCCGGAAAAACAGGTAACCGTTGTTCAGGTAGAAGTAATTGGCTACAGCATCTTCATCCGAATTCAAACGCTTATCGAAATAACTCTTATTATAGACATCACCTTTCTTAATATTCAACAATCGGGATAATTTATCGGCATCGACCACCGTATTTCCGACCCATGTAATATCATTATAATAATACTTGTTTCCTTCTTCGACGTCGATATAGATTTTCACCCGTTTTCGGACTTTCCTGTACAACGCTGTCGGCGATAATAGCGGCATCCCGGTAACCGAGTTCGTTATATTTATCGAGCAGGTTATATTTATCGTCTTCATAACTCTCCTGAATATATTTTGCCGATTTAAAGAAATTCCTCAACGACTTTTCTTTGGTTTTCTTCATCGCTCCCTTCAGCTTGCTGTCACGCACTTTTTCGTTTCCGGTGATAATCACATCGCTGATCTTGATTTTATTCTTCCGTTCGACCGTCGCATCCAAATACACAAAATTCGGTCTTTCAGGGTCATCCCGCTGTAAAACCTTCACAGAGATATTGTAGTATCCTTTTTCTTTAAAATATTTTTCGATGATGCGCTGTACACCGGCGATCATATTATCGGTTACCTGGCTTCCGGGTAACTGATTGATTTTCTCTTTAATTTTACTTTCTTCCGATTTTTTGAGTCCGATATAGTTAATCGCAGACAAACGGTGACGTTCTGCCAGATTAATAATCAGGAATACTTTCTGTCCTTCTACCCGGTCGACAGAGATCGTCACATCGGAAAACAATCCCTGGCCATACAAACGGCGTATCGCTTTCGTTATCGCATCCCCGGTATTTTCACCTCGGACCCCACACGGAGACCGGTAGCCAGAATCAATGTTTCAGGATCGTACTGCTCACCAATACCGGTGACCTCGATACCGGCAATTTCGTATGTTTTAGGGCTCGAATAATAAATATCAGGCTGGAATAAAGTATCAGCCGACTGCGCCATAACACGACAAAAAGCAGAAAAAAAAAATTATTGAAAGACAAAGAATTACTTTTCTAACCATATATATTCTTTTTTTAGCTATCTAAGACAGCGTTACCAGTTACTTTTTCAGTTACGTTTATCCCCTCTCCCTTTTCACCCTTCACTTTTATCTGTTCTCCGGTCATTCCAAAACGTCTCTCCTGTTGCTGAAAATTACGGATTGCCAAATATAAATCATCTTTTTTCAAAATCAGGCCAAAATTTGTCGATAAAATAAAACTCCGTATAAGCACATTGCCATAACAGGAAATTACTCAACCGGCATTCTCCGCTTGTACGAATCAATAAATCAGGATCAGGAATCCCCGCGGTAGTCAGATAACGGGCAAACAATTCGTCCGTAACCTCCTCTCCGTATCCGTCACTTTTCCGGCCTTATAATCGGCCATCAACCTCCGGGCAGCTTCGACAATTTCCCAACGGGCTCCATAACTTAAAGCCAGCACCAAGGTCACTCCTGTATTTGCAGCCGTCCTGTGAATCAGCCCTTCCAACTTATGCCATACCTCTTCCGGCAAATCACCGGTATTCCCGATCACTTTCACCCGCACTTTCTGCCGCATCAATTCGGACGTTTCGCGGATAATCGCATCGGTCATCAACCCCATCAGCGCATCAACTTCGGCCCCTAGGACGATTCCAGTTTTCTATAGAAAAAGGTATATAAAGTAAGGTATTTCAAACCGATTTCCCCACTAGCTTCTACAACCGACTTCACCGTATCCACCCCCTGTTTGTGTCCATATACCCGGTCTAAAGCCTCTTTTGTTCCGCCCAGCGTCCGTTGCCGTCCATGATAATCGCGATATGTTCCGGCAAGCCCGCTGCTATAATTTCTTCTTTAATATCTTGCATTATTATTCTGTTTTCACTCAAAAGTGACATTCTGGGTTCAATGGAAAACGATAAGATACCGTAATTCCTCCCGCAAAAAAACAATCTTTATTACAAAATCAGTCTCTTCCGCCCCCCGAGATCGTACACCTGATCTATTTTATCGGTAAACAATTTCCGGGTACTCCATTCGCCCCCTTACATGACCATTGTCGGTAAAGATTAAACTTTACTCCGATGCCCCAAAGGGATAGAAACACTACTCTCATCGCCGGCTCCGAGATATCCCACTCCGGTAAAAAAAAGATACGGAGACCAGCAGGAGGAATTCTTTCACTTTCTGCACCCAAAACTGCGGAAATCAAAATTCGATCCATGCAGCAACATCCTTCACCGTACAATGAAATCCAGCCGGATATACCGTCTCCCCGTTGGACAGCAAGGATCTCTCCCGGATATCTATTTTCGAAAACCTGCATTCAGCCGTAAAGACAAAACGATCGTTCAGATTATAACGGCAAAACCTCCGAGATAACGCTGACTCCGATCAAAGTGCCGATTGGGATTATATTCGCCCATATAATACCCCATTCCTCCTAAAATTCTAACTCTCCCTCAGGTTGACAAAAACCGTCCAAAGATAACAACAAAAGAGGGAAAAATAAGCTTAAAAGGTAAAAAAATCGGGTAACAAATGCAAAGAAACAATAACATAGCTGGAATCGTTTCGGCAACTCCTCTGTTCTATCCTATCGTATAGCACCTTTTTACCCACTTCCATTTCCGATTTTTCACTCTAGTCTTTCATTCCGTTGCGTCTGTCTTCCCCCACATCAGCTTATTCCTCAAGGTATCGTAATAATTTATGCCGGGGTAGTTTCACCACATTGATTTTTTGGCTTCCGGTACAAATTTTCAATTCCTGTCCGTCCGTCATCTTCGGATCCGGGAGTCCATGCACAACACATATTCGCCGGAACGCCCTTCCACTTTCAGCCTCACTTCAGCCGTATTCGGTACCACCAACGGACGAATCGTCAAATTATGCGGACAGATCGGAGTCAGAATAATATTCCGGCATTCGGGACTCACAATCGGTCCTCCACCACTCAGGGAATAAGCCGTAGACCCCGTCGGAGTAGCCACCACCAATCCGTCGGCCCAATAGGTCGTAAGATAATTCTCTCCGATATAGGCATGTATCTTCAATAAAGAAGAAGTAGCAGCTTTCAAAACTCCCACTTCATTCAGGGCATAATCGAAATCCGCTATCCGTTGTCCTTCCACTTCAAGCTGCAACATATCCCGCTGTTCCACCTCATACTTCCCGGCAGCGATAAAATCGACAGCATCTTCTATCTCCTCCCACGGGTACATTCGCTAAAAACCCCAAATGTCCACTATTTACCCCCAATACAGGTACCCCACTATCTTTCACATAAATCACCGAATCCAGAAAAGTACCGTCCCCACCGACGCTCAGCAGCAATTCAACCTCCTCTTTTATCAAGGTACATCTGCCGAAACAATTCAAAAATTTCGGTTCGTAACCGTAGTTTCCACTCAACAGCGCAGCGAATTTTTTCTTCACACACCATCCCCACTCCTTTCCTCTCCAGTCCTTCGACCAGACGTTTCAGGTAAGGAAAAAAATTCCGGTTCTATACTTCTGCCATAAATCGCTACGGTCATAAATCGATCCTCCTTCATTCAACAGACAAAAGATAGAAAAAAAGTTGCTGAGTTACTAAGTTGCTGAGTTACTAAGTTGCTGAGTTACTAAGTTGCTGAGTTGCTGAGTTGCTAACTTTTTTAAACTCAGTAACTCTATAACTCAGTAACTCTATAACTCAGTAACTCTATAACCTCAGCAACTCTATAACTCTAAATACTTCATCAATAATCCATAGCGTTCCCTCAGACTATCCTGTTCTTCCTCGCCTGTGACAAAACTATTCTTAACGGTATATCCGTACCGGATAAAAGTATCCAGGATCGGATCTACATTCAGTGTATTTATCTTCAAGGTAATCTGCAGTTGCTGGGAATCGCGGTTTCCCGACACGTAACAACTCAATACCCGGGCTTCGTTATATTCTACAATCTGTGCAACTTCGGCCAATGAATAATCGATCCGGTTGACTTCGAGCACCAGAATACCTCCCGGCTGGTCTACACATAGCAAAGTGTCCAAATGCCGGAGGATATCGGTCAAAAGTAATCGAACCGACAAAATTATTTTTCCGGTCAGTACGGGTACCACCGACAACAAACTTCCGGCCGCCAGACAGATAACATCATAAATATGATAATTTTCATAAACAAAGGTACCTTCCACCGGAATCTGCAACACATCCAGCCGATCGTTTCAGGTCGCCGTGGGCATAGATCATCTCATCATCTACAAGCCCCAGATACATTTTTCCCTGCTCCATAGGCAGATGGGACACCCGGAAAAGTTCCATCCAGTTGAGCGCCTGCAAGCAGGTATCTTCGGGTTTGAGCACCGGCACAACATTCGATATCAATTCTGATGCAATCATAGTTTATTTACAACGATGTGACAACAGACAAAGTTACAAATGTTTTTAAGCTGTCAAAAATTCAGGATCTTTTTCAGTTCTTCCGTATTTTTTTTTTTTTAAGAACGACATAGACATCCACATCGGTTATTCCTTCGAACTCAGCAGGGGTCGAACACCTCGTCGGCCGACATCAGTACTATGGTATATCCCACTGCCCGGCCGAACTTTCCTGTGTTCGGGTTTTATCCCCAAAATATGACAAACAACGAACTAATTTCAGAATAAAATGGCATCGTATCGATTTTTATCGGCCGATTATAAAAAAAATTACATTTATCGCATATCTTTGTGACTGATAATTTTAAACGAATAAAATGACATGTTACCCAAATTTCTTATTGCGGACAACTCACAAGAAGCACTTTGATTTAGTCTACGTTGTTCATACCGAAAAACCACGTTGTATCATTCAATGTGATCTGGACGGATTTTACAGTAATCAAAAAATTTACTGGATCGACGAAGAACCACTGTCTCAAGATGATATCGATTCCCTGATGGAAGAAGCTGAAGATTTCTATGAAACCGAACTGGACAATCAGGAAGAGATATATGACGAAGAGGAAGATAATTAATCCGACTTACAGCTTTGTAAGCTTTAATCACTAAATTATGAACTACACGAAAGAAGATCTGAAAGTTTTCAAGCACAGAGATATTAAACCGGAACAGATAGACCGGCAATTAGCCAATTTCGAAAAAGGATTCGACTATGTCGATTTGTCCGAACCAGCCACCATCGGTAATGGGATTATCCGGATCGAGGCTGAAGATGAAGAACGCGTTTGAACGCAAATTTCGATAAAGCACGTCAGGAATGTGAACTGCTGAAAATGGTCCCGGCTTCCGGATCGGCCACCCGGATGTTCAAAAGATCTGTTTACTTTTTATGGATACCTATACAGGTACAGAAGAAGAATTCCTGGAATTCGTGCAGGATAAAGGGGCGGGTACAATGCACGATTTCTTTTTTGAAACTGGACGAACTTCCTTTCTATAACCGTTTGTCTGCCGCTCTGTGGAATGATGGAAAAGACATCGACAAGATGATCGCCAAACGGCAATTTAACGAAAATCCTTAGTTATATCCTTACCGACAAAGGCCTGAACTATGGGAATACCCCCAAAGGATTGGTCGATTTTCATATTTACCGGGATTTTGTCAGAACGGCTTTCGACGAACATATCGTTGAAGGAGGAATGTATTGCAACAATGGAAAAAATAGCCCGCTTGCATTTCACCGTGTCGGAAGAGTATATGAATCTCTTTAAAGAACGGTTGGAAGAAGGTGACCAAAGTATTTGAGAAGATGTTCAACATCAAATACGAAGTGACCTTTTCGATTCAGAAACCTTCCACCGATACGGTCAGCCTCACCGACAAGGGCGAGTTGCTGAGAGACAGCGAAGGGAAGCTGGTATTCCGTCCCGGAGGACACGGTGCCCTGATCTATAACCTGAATGAATTGAAAGCCGATATTATTTTCATCAAAAATATCGATAATGTCATCCCCGACCGGGCCAAAGGGAGATACGATCAAATATAAAAAACTGCTGGCCGGAACACTGGTGGAATTGCAAGAAAAGATTTTCAGTTACCTGAGTATGCTGGATAAAAAAACCGACAGAAGAACAACTCCGGGAGATTGAAGCCTTTATGGGACAAATCGGTTATAAAGAAGCGGAAGGCAAAACTTATAAAAACCAAAAAGAGCGCATTAAACATCTGCATCAATTGCTGGATCGTCCGATCCGGGTATGTGGGATGGTAAAAATGAAGGTGAACCGGGCGGAGGACCGTTCTGGGTGAAAATGAAAGACGGCAGTTCACGCCTGATGATCGTCGAATCGGCTCAGATCAATCTGAAAGATAAAGAACAGAAAAAAGTATTCGATCATTCTACTCATTTCAATCCGGTCGATCTGGTATGCGGTGTAAAAAACTATAAAGGCAAAGAAGTTCGATCTCGAAAATTCATTGCCCCCGAACAAGGTTTTATTACCCACAAATCATATAAAGGGAAAGAAATTAAAGTACAGGAACTCCCGGGGCTTTGGAATGGAGCTATGGCGAACTGGATTACGGTATTCGTCGAGGTTCCCCTGACAACTTTCACCCCGGTGAAGACTGTTTTTGATCTATTCCGTTTTGAGCATAGAAACGTATTGAAAAAATAAATCCCACTTGGGATTTATTTTTTTATAAAATTCGAAAAGTGAACAGAAAAATATGGGAAAACAAAAGAATTATTTATTGTTGGTACTGAAAGGCTGTGCCATGGGGTGCAGCAGATGTGGTTCCGGTGTTTCGGGCGGCACGATCGCCTTCATTTCGGGCATCTACGAAGAACTGATCGAATCGATCAAAAGTATAGACCTCAAGCTTTAAAATTGCTGCTCAGCCTGAAGTTTGCAGACTTTTGGAAAAAGATCAACGGGTCATTCCTACTCGGGTGGCCGGTGGTATCGCCATCTCTATCTTCTCTCTGGCCAAACTCATGACCTGGTTACTGGAACATCATCCCATTTATATCTGGTCGTTTTTCTTCGGTCTGATCGTCGCTTCGTCGGTACTGGTAGCCAAAGAAATCAAACACTGGCATATCGGTACGGTGATCTCACTGATTGCAGGAGGCTGTATCGCCTATGTCATTACCGTGATGTCGCCGGCCGAGACTCCCACTACATGGTGGTTTATCATCTTATCCGGCGCCATAGCCATTTGTGCCATGATTTTACCGGGCATATCCGGGGCATTCATTTTACTACTGATGGGGAAATACTCCTATATCCTCGGAGCTGTCAGCAGCCTGAACATCGGGGTGATGTTGTTATTCATCGTCGGAGCGGTTGCCGGTATCATCAGTTTTTCCCATTTGTTATCCTGGCTTCTAAAAAAACATCATACAGCGACAGTCGCTACCCTAACGGGATTCATGGTAGGATCTCTGAATAAAGTATGGCCCTGGAAAGAAACTCTGGAAACCTATACCGACTCACACGGAGTGGTAAGACCTTTGGTGGAAGCGAATGTATCTCCGCATTATTTTCAGGAACTGACGCAATCCGATCCGCTTTTAGTGGAAGCGATCGTGATGTGTATCGTGGGTTTTGTGCTTATTTATGGCATAGAGTTCATCGGAAAGAAAATGCAAAAAAGCAACAGTAATCATGCAAATATACGGAATCATCGGATACCCTTTGGGGCATTCCTGCTCGCCCCCGCTATTTTAACGAGAAATTCCAAAAAGAAAATATCGCTGCTGAATATCGGAGCTTCGAGATGCCCGACATCCGGCAGCTTCCAACACTATTACAACAAACGCCCGACCTTTGCGGTTTTAATGTCACGATCCCTCACAAACAAAATATCCTTCCCTTTCTGGACGAGATCAGTGAAGAAGCCCGGGTTATCGGTGCCGTCAATTGCGTCAAGGTGAGCCATCCGAATGGGCACCCCTATCTGGTGGGATATAATACGGATATGTACGGTTTTCGGAAAGCTTTGCTGGAATTCATTCCCGCAGCTATTTCCAAAGCACTGATTCTGGGGAATGGCGGAGCTGCCAAAGCCGTGCGTTACGCCCTGCACTCTCTGAATATGGAAGTATCGACCGTATCCCGTACTCCCCGCCAGGCAGACGAGATCGGCTATGCAGCGTTACCGGATTTAATAACCGGTTATCCGCTGATCGTAAATACAACCCCTCTGGGCACCTGGCCCGATACATCGGAGTTTCCTCCCCTTCCCTACGAGCTCCTCACTGCCGGACATTATCTTTTTTCGACCTGGTCTATAATCCCGAAACAACCACTTTCATGCAAAAGGAAGAGCAGCCGGAGCTCATGCCTGCAACGGTTATGCGATGTGGCTTGGACAGGCGGAAAAAAAATTGGGAGATATGGAAAAAAAAAAAAAAAGTAAAAAGGCTAAAAACCAGAGGGTAAAAGGCTAAAAAGTAAAAAAATACCTGAAAAAATACGTTGGAGCTTTCTTTTTTTTTAAAGAATATTTCTATCTTCGCAAACGTTTTACATGATATGCGTTTAGCGATATGTACCGTCCTTTTTGAATATTATTTCGTTTTTTAGCTTATATCATGGGTACCTTGAAATTCCACTGGGGACTCTGATTCCGGGGCAGTTATTGCCTTCACTTTCGAATTATTCAACATTTTATTTCCGAGACGTCTCCGACGTTTGTGTTATTGTAATATCATATAATCTATAAAATCAGACAAAATTATGCAAAAACAGCTATTATTAGGTGTCGAAGCAATAGCTCAGGGGAGCCATTGACAGCGGAATCTCAGGCGTATATGCCTATCCCGGTACTCCTTCGACAGAAATCACCGAATATATTCAGAATTCTAAAGAGGCTATCGCCCGTAATGTACACCGGGCATGGGCAGCCAACGAAAAGACGGCCATGGAATCGGCTTTGGGAATGTCTTACGCCGGCAAAAGAGCCTTGGTATGTATGAAACACGTCGGTATGAATGTGGCAGCCGATTGCTTCATGAATGCAGCTATTACCGGAGCTAACGGTGGACTGGTAGTTACCGCAGCCGACGATCCTTCGATGCATTCCTCGCAAAATGAGCAGGATTCCCGGGTATATGGTAAATTTGCCTTTGTACCGGTACTCGAACCTTCGAACCAGCAAGAAGCTTACGAAATGACCCGTGACGGTTTCGCTCTCTCAGAAACGGTAGGTTCTCCCGTATTGATGCGAATTACCACCCGTCTGGCCCACTCCCGTGCCGGAGTCGAAACGCACGATAGCCTGCTGCCGGAAAATCACTTGCACTTGCCGGAGGATAAACGCCAGTTCGTACTGCTCCCGGCTATCGCCCGTAAACGCTATAAACTCTTACTTGAGAAACAGGCGGATTTTGTAAAAGCATCCGAACAATCTCCCTTCAATCAATATATCGACGGTAGTGATAAATCACTCGGAATCATCGCTTGCGGAATTACCTACAATTATCTGTTGGAAAATTTTTGACGGTGGCTGTATCTATCCGGTAGTAAAAGTCAGCCAATATCCGTTACCCCGTAAGATGATCAAACGTCTATTGCGCGAGTGTAAACAGATTCTGGTACTCGAAGAAGGTTATCCGTTGTAGAAGAAATGCTGAAAGGGTACCCCGGCCAAGACAACATCATGGGACGCCTGGACGGCACCCCTGCCCCGGATGGCGAATTAAATCCGGACTTAGTAGGCAAAGCACTTTGTTTCAAAACCAAAGAAGGAGCCCCTGTACCTGAGATCGTCGCTCCCCCGTCCACCTGCACTCTGTACGGGTTGCAGCCATCGCGATGTCTATAAAGCCCTCAACGAAGTCATCGCGACCTATGGCGAAGGACGGGTATTTTCAGATATCGGCTGTTATACTTTAGGTGCACTTCCTCCTTTCCAGTCCATCAACTCTTGTGTCGACATGGGAGCTTCTATCACGATGGCCAAAGGAGCCTGTGACGCCGGATTATTCCCAACGGTAGCGGTTATCGGCGACTCGACTTTCACGCATTCCGGTATGACCGGTTTACTGGATGCCGTCAACGAAAAAAACGCCGATCACAGTGATCATCTCCGACAACGAATCGATTTCTATGACCGGAGGTCAGGAATCCCTCGGCCCTGGGAAAAATAGAATCGATCTGCCAGGGTATCGGAGTAGAACCCGAACACATCCGGGTATTGCTGCCGGTACCCAAGAACCATGAGGAACTGTGCCGAATTATCCGGGAAGAACTGGAATACAAAGGAGTATCGGTCATCATCCCCCGGAGAGTATGCATCCAGAAAGCAGCCAGGGACAATAAGAAAAAATAGAATAAGTAATAAGCTGCAGGCTAAAGGCTAAAAAGTTAAAGGTAAAAAATTATGAAAACAGATATTATATTAGCGGGCGTAGGAGGGCAGGGTATTTTGTCTATCGCAGCGGCTTTGGGCTCGGCTGCACTGACTAACAATCTATACATGAAACAAGCCGAGACTCACGGTATGAGCCAGCGAGGCGGTGATGTACAATCTTTCATGCGTATTTCAGACCGCCCGATCTATTCGGACCTGATCGCCAAAGGACGTGCCGACATCATCTTATCCGTAGAGCCGATGGAAGCTCTTCGTTACCTCCCCTATCTACGGGAAGGCGGATTTGTGGTGACCAACTCCACACCTTTTTATCAATATCCCCAACTACCCCGAAGTAGAAAAAGTGATGAGTACACTCAAAAAGCCTTCCCCATCAGGTGATTATAGATGCCGATACCATTGCTAAAGAATCTGCCGGTAACGTCAGAGCCAGCAATTTCGTCATGTTGGGAGCAGCTTCTCCCTTCATCGAAATTCCGTTCGAATACCTGGAAGAAGGCATCCGTGCCATCTTCAGCCGCAAAGGCGCTGAAATCGTAGAGATGAACCTCAAAGCCCCTACGTGCGGGCCGCGAATTCGCTCAGAATTACAAGTAACGGACGAAACGGTAAAAGCGGCTAAAACGGGAACAACGGCAAAAATGCCTCCTTCCTCCCTGCCGCTTTTACCGTTCCCCTTTTTTCTTTTCCACCACTTCCACCGTTTCATCCCTTCACTTCCTACTTTTTCACTTTTTACCTTTTACTTTTCACCTTTTACCTTTATTGTATTATCTTTGCTCACCAAATAGTTACAAGTTTCCGGTACTGCCGGAAGTGATCGGAATCGCTTCAAAGTGTTTGGAGAACCTGTACTAAACGGTGTAATTCAGCAAATATTAATCTTAAAATCCTTTCGACTTTTTCAAATCGTTTGAAGGGATGATAACTTAAATAATGTAACATGAAAGGACTGAAAATTGTTGTTCTTGCGAAGCAGGTTCCCGATACCAGAAATGTGGGAAAAGATGCTATGAAAGCGGATGGAACTGTAAACAGAGCAGCCTTACCTGCTATTTTTTTAACCCTGAAGATTTAAATGCCCTGGAACAGGCATTACGGATAAAAGATAAAATTGAAGGGACTACAGTGCACATTCTGACGATGGGCCCCGGCCGTGCTGCAGAAATCATACGTGAAGCCATGTACAGAGGCGCAGATGGCGGATATTTGTTATCCGACCGTGCTTTTGCCGGTTCCGATACCCTGGCCACTTCTTATGCGTTAGCTTGTGCGCTCGGAACTTGCAGACCGACCTGCTGATCTGCGGCCGTCAGGCTATCGACGGAGATACGGCTCAAAGTGGGGCCTCAGGTAGCTGAAAAAACTGGGGCTGCCACAAGTCACTTATGCAGAAGATATTCTGGATATTACAGCCGGCAAGATCACGATCAAACGTCGTCTCGAAAGAGGTATAGAAGTGGTAGAATGTCCGGTACCCTGCGTCGTGACCGTTAACGGTTCTGCTGCCCCCTGCCGCCCCCGTAACGCACGCTATGTGATGAAATATAAATACGCCCGGGCTACCCAGGAAATGCAGGATGCCGATGAAGATTACCTCAACCTGCTCCAGGAACGTCCTTACTTGAAAATTACCGAATGGAGTGTCAACGACATCGCTTGCGAAGCCAGGAACTGGGATTGAGCGGTTCTCCGACGAAAGTGAAAAACATTGAAAGCGTCGTATTTCAGGCCAAAGAAGCCAAAGTACTCGAGCCTAGCGACACAGCCATCGATGAAATGATGAAAGAACTGATCGTTAACCATACCGTGGGGTAAGGTAAAAAGTAAAAGGTAAAAAGTAAAAAAAGTAAAAGGCGAAAGGCTATAAGCTTAAGCTATAAAAAGCTAAATATTTATGAACAGTGTATTTGTATATTGCGAAATAGAAGAGGGTATTATTGCAGATGTAAGCCTCGAGCTACTGACCAAAGGACGTACCCTTGCCACTGAATTAGGCGTAAAACTCAAAGCTATCGTATTGGGTAGCGACCTCAAAGGAGTTGAAAAACAAGTCTTCCCTTATGGAGTAGACGTACTTTGGCTGGGCGATGACAAACGTCTGGCTCCTTACACCACTCTCCCTCATACCTCCATTTTAGTCAACCTGTTTAAACAGGAAAAACCTCAGATCGCTTTTATGGGAGCTTCCAGTATCGGCCGTGACCTGGGTCCCCGGGTGTCTTCGGCCCTGCACAGCGGTCTGACAGCCGACTGTACCAGTCTGGAAATCGGAGATTATGAAGACAAGAAAAACAATAAAATATATCACAACCTGTTATACCAGATCCGTCCCGCTTTCGGCGGCAACATCATCGCCACGATCGTCAATCCCGACAACCGTCCCCAGATGGCTACCGTCCGCGAAAGGAGTGATGAAAAAGAAATCTTCAATGCGAACCACCAGGGAGAAATCAAAATGATCGATGTGAATCAGTTCACCACTCCGGAAGATTTCGTCATCCATGTGATCGAACGTCACATGGAAAAATCCAAAGTGAACCTGAAAGCAGCTCCGATCATTGTTGCCGGAGGCTATGGTGTCGGTTCGAAAGAAAAAACTTCCAGTTACTGCATGAACTGGCTACCGTTCTAGGCGGAGAAGTCGGAGCTTCGCGTGCTGCCGTCGATGCCGGTTTTTTGCGAACACGAGCGTCAGATCGGCCAAACCGGTACCACCGTACGTCCCTAAACTGTACATCGCTTGCGGTATTTCAGGCCAGATCCAGCATACTGCAGGAATGGAAGAGTCTGCCATGGTGATTGCGATCAATACCGATAGCAACGCCCCGATCAATAAATTTGCTGATTATGTCATCACCGGCGACCTGAATGTCGTTATCCCGAAGATGATCCAGTATTACAAGAAGAAAAACAGCAAATAAAACTTAAAATCAAAACATTATGGCTAATTTTTTATACAGATAATGAAGATATAAAATTCCACCTCGGCCACCCGTTGATGGAAAAGATCGTTGCCCTGAAAGAGCGCAATTACACGGAAGCCCAGCAATATGACAACGCACCGCGCGACTTCGAAGATGCTTTCGACAACTATGATAAAGTATTGGAAATTGTCGGAGAAATTTGCGGGGATGTCGTAGCTGTGAATGCCGAATCGGTAGATGCCGAAGGCCCGCAGGTAGTCGACGGTCATGTAAAATATGCCGCCGGTACCCAACAAAACATCGATGTGATCAATCAAGCCGGCTTGAACGGTATTTCTCTCCCGAGAAAATACAACGGTTTGAATTTCCCGATCACCCCGTTTATCATGGCCGCCGAGATCGTTGCCCGGGCCGATGCCGGATTGCAGAACATCTGGGGATTACAGGATTGTGCCGAAACGATCAACGAATTTGCCAGTGACGGAACAAAAAGCCAAATACCTGCCCCGCGTATGTGCCGGCGAGACCTGTGCGATGGACCTGACCGAACCGGATGCCGGTTCCGACTTACAGGCCGTACAGCTGAAGGCAACCTATAACGAAGCCGACGGACAATGGTATCTGAATGGTGTAAAACGTTTCATCACCAACGGGGACGGACATATTTCCTTAGTACTGGCCCGTTCGGAAGCCGGAACGAACGACGGACGCGGACTTTCCATGTTCATCTATGACCGCAACAGCAATGCCGTTACCGTACGTCGTATCGAAAATAAATTAGGGATCAAAGGTTCTCCGACCTGTGAGCTGGTATTCAAAAATGCTCCGGCCGAACTGGTAGGCGAACGTAAAATGGGGTTGATCAAATATGTCATGGCATTGATGAACGCAGCCCGTCTGGGTATCGGCGCCCAATCGGTCGGTATTGCCGAAGCCGCTTATCGCGAAGGATTGAAATACGCTCAGGAAAAGGAAACAGTTCGGTAAGGCCATTATCGAGTTCCCGGCTATTTACGAAATGCTTTCCAATATGGAAGCCAAGTTACATGGTATCCGTTCCGTTCTTTATGAGACAACCCGTTTTGTAGATATGTACAAGACCTATTACCATATCTCCAAAGAAAGAGCCCTGGACAAAGACGAACGCAACGAGATGAAGGAATATCAGAAATTAGCCGACATCTATACTCCGCTACAGAAGCTTTTCGCCAGTGAATATGCCAATGAAATCACTTACGATGCCTTGCAGATCCACGGTGGATCAGGATTTATGAAAGACTATCCTATCCAGCGTTACGTGCGGGATGCCCGAATCACCAATATTTACGAAGGTACTTCCCAGTTGCAGGTAGTAGCTGCCATCCGTGGCGTCACCACCGGACAATATGCAAAACATATCCGCGAAGTATACGAGAAAATGGAGATCGCTCCGGAACACGAATACCTGCGCGAAACCCTGAAATGCATGACCGGTAAACTCGAAGCCGCAACAGCCAAAGTAGCTGAAGCCGGCAGTACCGAATATACCGACTTCCATGCCCGCCGTCTGGTGGAAATGGCCGGTTATACCATTATCGGTTACCTGTTGCTGCAGGATGCACAGAAATGCGATAAGTATGTGAAGTCTGCCGAAAATTTTCATCAATTACGGTAAAGCCAAAGTAGCTGCCCACGATGAAATGATCAACAGCTTCAATCCGGACAAACTGGGAATCTATAAAAAAAATTAAAGCTAGTGATCAGATAAATTAAAAACGTCCTTTCGGGGACGTTTTTTTATTCTAAAGCATCGGGTACTTATGAATTTCAGTAACTTCTGTTCCGAAATTAAACACGCCTCCATAAATCACTTTTTGATTTTCATCCGGAATAATAAAATCAATGAAATTATTTAATTCTTACACCTTTTCCAATTTTCCATTCTAACTCATCACAACAATTTTAGTGGTATATTTTCGAGCATCCTCAATTTTACATCCTTCCCATAGAAGATAACAATAATTTTGAGTAGCATAAGCTCGATAAAAGGTTACTGTAGTATGATCATCCACCCGAATTTGTGTATTTATCTCTTCTTTGATCCAATCCAAAGCATAGGTCACCTTTAAATTTCCATCCTAATCATAACAGTTAATTAAATTCATATATTTAAACGGGACGATAATCGAATTGTCCTTTTCAGAAACTAGTACATGATGGCAATAAGCATCTTTACGTCCCTTTTCATAAAAAATAATAAGGAACATAATCCGTATTTTTTATCTCTCCGTTATTTCGGTTACAAAAGGAAAAAAGCCCCTCGTCTTTCTCGATAAAAGTTCCGATAAAAGCAGAATCTATCTTATTGAAGTTATACATAAAATTCAGGTTTCTATATAAATGCTCGAATTTACGCATTTCGCTATATCCCGGCTTTCCACAAGGGCAGCTAAATCTATTTTTTTGTTAACGTAGCGGCAGGGCTATCGTAAATAATCAGCGAATCATAAGCAAAGGAGTTAACTAGAAAAAAAGGATAATAAAACTCACAAACGCCCCGTCCTTCCCTTCCAAATCGAAAAATTTCCCGGTCAGTGTTCGTACTGAAAAGATAAAACATGGTATCCGTACATTTTTTTTTCAGTACCAAAAAAGAGTCTACCAATACACCGGTTTCATAACACCGGGGCAGAATAGTTTCAACCTTTTCACCGGTCAGATGAATCACCGGAGGCATCTTCAATTCAGTGATCCGATTCTTTTTTGCTACAAGCCATCGAAAGCAGGATAAAAAATAGAAAAGATATTTTTTCATCATACACCTATTAAATTATGACAGAGACAAGAATAAACACTTTTACAATATTTAATTAAAATGAATAAAAATTATTATTTTCCCAATAACTAGTCTGAATACAAATCCAGAGTAGTTTACAAATCAAATAATAATTATATTATTTTGCAAAAATAAAATATTCTATAATATACTATTATCTATTTCCAGTTAAGACACTGTAATTATACTTTACCTAAAAATTATCTATAAAATAAAAAGTATATCGGTTTCCGGGGCTGTTTGGAGAATACCATTCATTCTATAACAGCCCCGTTTGTTTATCCAAGTCCAAATCCAAATTTTTCGTTAAACTTCTGCAACCGATTTCGCTTTACAGTTAAAATCACTACTTTTAACACCGTTTTATACCGAGGTCGTTCGATTTCGGGTGATTTCAAATGAGGGTGGATATAAATTTAACATCAATTATAGCAAAACATGAACCTGATCAAAATTATCTGTACAGGGTTTCTAGCCCTTGTTTTTCCGGGCTGTCAGCTCAGGAAAATCCGCTATGGATGCGTTATCCGGCGATTTCTCCCGACGGAAAAACCATCGCATTCTGTTACAAAGGAGACATCTTTCTGGTAAGCAGTGAAGGTGGTAGAGCTACCCAGCTGACCACCCATCCGGCTTATGACAGCCGGCCTGTTTGGTCACCGGACGGAAAAACCATCGCTTTCACTTCTGCCCGGGACGAAGGATTGAACCTATATACCGTTCCGGTAAGCGGCGGCACCCTACCCGCCTGACCTATTATTCAGGCAGCGAAATCCCCGTATGTTTCACCCCGACGGTAAAGAAATCCTCTATCGTTCCAATGTCATGCCCGATGCAGAATACGGCCAGTTCCCCAGTGGAGGGCAGGTGTACAAGATCAGTGTCGATGGAGGACGGCCGGAACAGTTTCTGACGTTCGACGCCTTCGACATCAATTTCAACAAAAAGGCGATAAAATCATTTATCACGATTATAAAGGATATGAAGACAACTGGCGGAAACACCACAAATCTTCCGTATGCCGGGATATCTGGATTCACGACTTGAAAAGCGGGAATTTACCAACCTGACGAACAAACAGGTGGAAGACCGCAACCCGGTATTCGCCGATAACGACGAAAACATCTATTTCCTGAGTGAACGTTTCGGGGATTTCAATGTATGCAAAATGTCCCTGAAAAATCCTTCGGACATCAAACAAATCACCAAACACAGCAAACATCCGGTCCGCTTCCTGAGCAGCTCTGAAGACGGCTTGTTGTGTTACTTTTTCAACGGAGAGATCTACACCCTGCAACCCGGAAAACAACCGAAAAAATTAGCGGTTGATATCATCGCCGACAATACCGAATCCCCTATTGCTAAAATGAATTGGAACCGGGGAGCTTCCGAGATGGCTCTGTCACCCGACGGCAAAGAATTCGCTTTCATTGTTCGCGGAGATGTATATGTAGCTAACGCCGAATACGGTACGACGAAAAGAATCACCAATACGGCCACTCAGGAACGTTCAGTCGAATTTTCACCGGACGGCCGTTCTTTTGGTATATGCCGGTGAACGGAACGGTCACTGGAATATCTATGTCGCCCGGATCAAAGACAAAGACGATAAATCTTTCGCTTATGCCAAAGAAATCGAAGAAGAGCAGATCACCAAGGGTACTAAATGCTTGTTTCCAACCCTCTTTCTCTCCGGATGGTAAAGAAATCGCTTACCTCGAAAACCGGACCGAAATCAAGGTAATCAATCTGAAAAGCAAAAAATCGAGAACGGTACTTCCGGCTAAATACAACTATTCCTATCAAGACGGCGACCAATGGTATCAATGGTCTCCCGACGGTCGGTGGATCCTGGCTAAATATTTCGAACACGGCGGCTGGCAGCATAACGATATCGCTCTTGTAAAAAGCCGACGGCAGCGGAGAAATCCACAACCTGACCAACAGTGGATATAGCGATCAGAATCCCAAATGGATGATGAACGGAAAAGCCATCATTTGGTCGACCGACCGTCAAGGTATGCGTAGCCACGGTAGTTGGGGAGCTCAATACGACATCTATGCCTTATTCCTGGATCCGGAAGCCTGGGATGAATTCAGAATGAACAAAGAAGAACTGGCTCTTCATAAAGAAATAAAAGAGTTACAGAAAAAGGAAAGAAGCCGAAAGAAAAAGCCAAAGCTGAAAAGAAACAGGAAAAAGAAAGGTGACAAAGCAGATAAAGCCGGGAAAAAGGTAAAAAAGAAGAGGGAGATAAAAAAAGACGAAGGAGAAAAAGAAGGTAAAAAAGCGAAAGCAGAAGAAAACAAGCTCCCCGAACTCAAAATCGACTTTGAAAACCTGGAAGACCGGATGGTACGCCTGACCATCCATTCTTCCCGTCTGGGCGACGCCGTACTGACCAACGACGCTTCAAAACTATATTACCTGAGCGCTTTTGAAGGCGGTTACGACCTTTGGGTCAGAGACTTTAAAAACGGAAGTACCCGTATGTTATCCAAACTGAACAAAGGAGGCGGTGCTCTCGTTATGAGTAAAGACGGCAGAAACCTGTACCTGCTTTCCGGCGGACAAATCTCTAAAGTGGATATGAATTCCGGCCAGTTGAAAGGTATGAGCTACAATGCCGAGTTCGAATGGAAGAAACCCGAAGAACGGGCTTACCTGTTCGATCACGTCTGGCAGCAAGTAGTAGATAAATTCTACGATCCTACTATTCACAATATCGATTGGGCTTTCTATAAAAAGAATATGCCCGCTTCCTGCCTTATATCAACAACAATTACGACTTTGCCGAAATGTTGGCCGAATTACTGGGCGAACTGAATGCTTCCCATACCGGTGCCAGCTACAAAGGAGGCGGCAGTTCTTCACAGACGGCAGCCCTGGGTGTTTTTACGACGAGACATTCGACGGCGATGGCCTGAAGATCAAGGAAATCCTGGAGAAAGGTCCGCTGGATCTAACCAGTGGTAAAATCAAACCCGGTATGATTATCCGGAAAATCAACAATCAGGAAATCAAAAAGGGACAGGATTATTTCCAGATACTGGAAGACCTGAGCGGTAAACGGGTAATGCTGACAATCTACGATCCTTCTACCAAAAAAGGAATGGGAGGAATATGTGAAACCGACCACTTACGGCAACCAAAACGGTTTACTATATAAACCGCTGGGTAAAACAACGCCAGGAAATGGTTGAAAAACTATCCAATGGGAAAATCGGTTACGTACATGTGAAGAAAGCATGGATAGTCCCAGTTTCCGTAAAGTATATTCTGAAATACTGGGCAAATACCGGAACAAAGAAGCGATAATCGTCGACACCCGTTACAACGGCGGAGGCTGGCTACATGAAGACCTGTTACACCTGCTGAGCGGTAAGAAATACGCCGAATTCGTTCCACGTGGCCAATTCATCGGTGAAGATCCGTTCACTCAATGGAACAAACCGTCGGCCGTATTAGTCAGCGAAAGCAACTACAGTAACGCTCACGGATTCCCCTGGGCCTACAAAGAACTGGGACTCGGTAAAGTAATCGGTATGCCTGTACCGGGAACGATGACCGCCGTATGGTGGGAAACTCTGATGGATCCGAGCCTGGTATTCGGTATTCCTCAGGTAGGAATGAAAGACAACCAAGGCCGCATCCTGGAGAATATGCAGCTCGAACCGGACATCAAAGTGACCAACGACCCGGCCAGCGCCATGAAAGGCCGTGATCTGCAACTGGAAGCAGCTGTAGAAAGCCTGATGAAGGAAATAAAATAATCAGGTGCCAACCGATAAAACGGTAACAAGGGGGTAATAGCAATAATGCTTTCCGTTGTTACCGTTTTTTCTGTTTTATCGGTATTAAAACAAAAACACCCCGGCTTTTTCGCATTCGGTCAATACCTCATCGGGGCCATAAGCCGGCTTGTACCTCTCCGATATGACATTTCTGCAATAAGAGCATACAGAGCCGGGATTGTCCGATTCCTCCCCCATTGTTTGGGGTAATTTCCCTTCCAACAAAAAGAGAGTGGAAATACAATTTTTTCCGGTCCCCTGCATTTTTCAGCCACAATTGTTTTTCCAAGGCAGCCCGATCCACCCGGATCCCCATCGAAGAAATCTCGAAAGCAGACTGTAATACAGGGTTCCATACAATGATATCTCCGTTTCAAACCTACCGAACCGTCTTCCGCCTCAGTGGACCAGTCGTCATAATCCGGTGAACGGTCGTCGTGAATCGTTCCATCCCCCAAAGCTCCTCCGATCCCCGGATAAAAACCGCCCCGAACTGGCAGGCTATTCGTTCTTCCCTTTCCTTGGGGGACAAACCGGGATATTGCTTTCTCAACTCTTCGGCATGTATAAAATGAATCCGATCGGGTAAAAAGGGTTGTAATACCGGGAATTGTTCACTCAATAAAAATTCGGTACGTTTCAAGGCCGCATAAATTCTCTCGACACAAAGCTGTAACCGCTCCGGCGTGCGTTCTTCCGGGGTAATCACCTTCTCCCAATCCCACTGATCGACATACACCGAATGAATATTATCGATCGTCTCATCCGGACGTAAAGCGTTCATATCGGTATAAATTCCCATACCCGGCTGAATATGATGCCGCCAAAGAGCATAACGTTTCCATTTGGCCAGCGATTGTACGATCTCGGCTCGTTGTCCTCCTAATACACGGGCTCCGAAACTCACCGGCTGTTCAGTACCGCTCAGGTTATCGTTCAAGCCCTTCCCCGAAGGAACGACAATAGGTGCTGTAATCCGGCGCAACTTCAATTCCGCAGCCAGCGCCAATTGAAAGGTGTCCTTGATAAATTTAATGGCATGCTCTGTCTGCCATACATCCAAGACCGAAGTGTAGTCTTCCGGTAAAAAAATTGCTTCATATAAGGGTAAAAATTTAAGTTTATAACCGACAAAAAGCCTCCCCGCATCGGGAAGGCTCATCCATATATCTGATCTGTTCCGTTTTTAACCATAACCTCCCTTTGCAACCGCTCTGCATTGCAATTATTATTCAGGTTGATATTAGAATTAAAAAAGGACCATGGCTCGTATTCATTCATGACAAATATAAAGTAAAAATCGAAAAATAAAAAAATGCCGATTGAAAATTTAACAAAATACAGATTTGGAAAATGACACTACTGTTTCAAATTCCGATAATTTAGCTTATCTTTACCGAATCTAAATAGCACAGATAATTTGATTTTACATATTTTATTCAATACAATGATTACCAAATATTTTCGTTTATTCCTTTTTTTTTCTTTCTGATCGGGAATCTCCTGATTTCCTGTAAAAATAAATCCATTTCTACCCGGCTGGTGAGCGTCAGTATTCTTCCTCAAAAATACCTGACAGAACAAATCGCCGGTGATTACCTGACGGTGAATGTCATGATACCTCCGGGTATGAATCCGGCTACCTGTGATCTAAGTACGGAACAACTGAAGAAATTATACGATAGCGACCTTTGTTTCACCATCGGTTATTTACCTTTCGAACAAATCCATCTATTTCCTGTTCTCGAAAACCGCCCGGATATCCAAATCGTAAATCACTCCGCCAACCTGCAACTGATTCACGGAAGCTGTGGGCATACGCATGCCGCAGGTGACGAACACGACGGAGTAGATCCTCATATCTGGCTTTCTCCGGCACATGCCCGCACTATGGCTACTACCGTCTATGAAGTACTATCGGAAAAATATCCGGAACAAAAACTACAGTTCGAACAAAATTACCAGGCCCTTCTCCAGAAGATCGACAGCATTGCCGATCGTGCCAAACAAGTACTGGATCATAAAAAAGACAAAATATTTCTGATCTATCATCCGGCTTTGACTTATTTTGCTGCCGATTACGGGATGGAACAAATCTCGATCGAAGACGAAGGGAAAGAACCCAATCCGGCCCATTTGAAAAAAATCATCGATCTGGCCCTGGAAAAAAATATCCATATGATCTTTATCCAAAGTCAATTCGATGTCAATAATGCCGAATCCGTAGCCAAACAAATCGGAGGCCAAATCATTCAGATCGACCCGCTGACCGAAAACTGGACAGCTGAAATGAACCGATTGATCGATACCTTGGATAAATATTTACCTGAAAAATAACATGACCCCCATACTGAACTCAAAAATGTAAGCGCCGGATATGACCATGAAGTCATTCTTCATCAAGTCAATCTGAAAATTTATGAGCATGACTTTCTTGGCATCATCGGTCCCAACGGGGGCGGGAAAACCACCCTGCTCAAAGTGATACTGGGGTTACTGAAGCCTTATAGCGGAGAGGTCATTTACCCCGTCTCCAGACAAAATCTCTTCGGCTATCTACCGCAGAACAGCCGTTTCGACCAGCGTTTTCCCCATCGATGTCACCGAAGTAGTCCTCTCCGGCCTGATGTCCGAAAAGGGACTTTACAAATCCTATACCCGAGCCGAAAAACAAAAAGCCTGGGATTTACTCGATCAATACGGTATGGGAGCATATAAGAAAGCACCGATCGGCGATTTATCGGGCGGACAGATGCAACGGGTATTCCTTTGCAGGGCGGTCATTGCGTCTCCCCCATCCTGATCCTCGACGAACCGACGACTTATGTAGACAGTAATTTCGAAAAGGAATTTTACACCATCCTGGAAGGAAGAACTCAATAAATCGCTGAGCATAGTCATGGTATCTCACGATCTGGGAACTATCTGTTCCTATGTGAAGACTATCGCTTGTGTCAACCGGGAATTGCATTATCATGATTCTAACCTGATCAGTGCAGAACAGTTGCAATCGTACCACTGTCCCATCGAGTTGATCACTCACGGAAAAATTCCGCACCGGGTGCTGAAGGAACACGAAAAAGGTAAACAGTAGCAGGCGGTGAAGCTACTAAAAGCTATAGGCAAAGAGACGAAAAGGGGAAAGACGAAAAAAGGAGACTTGAGGAAAAAAGAAGAAGAAGAAATAATGAATAAAAAAGAATCGAAGATGCTGGAACTTTTAAAATATGATTTTTTTCAGAATGCGTTGATCAGTACGTTGTTGATCGGTATCAGCTGTGGATTGGTAGGTACCTACATCGTTGCCAAACGAATGGTATTCATCAGCGGCGGAATCACCCATGCTTCTTTCGGCGGCTTAGGACTCTTCATATTACCTCGGATTATCTCCCATGTTAGGTGCTACAGCCTTCTCGATTTTATCTGCCCTGGGAATTCTGTTCCTTTCCGACAGTAAAAAGCTCAAGGAAGATTCCCTGATCGGCATCTTTTGGTCGGCAGGTATGGCGATCGGTATCCTGTTTATTTACCTCACTCCAGGGTATGCCCCCAATCTGATGTCGTATCTCTTCGGGAATATCCTGACCGTTACCCGGGAACAGATTATCCTTTCCGTGGTTCTATGTCTGGGTATCATCCTTTTTTTTCGCCCGTTTCTACCGTCCGTTATTCTACATCGCTTTCGATAAAGAATACAGCCGTACTCACCATGTGCATGTCAACCGGATAGACATCGCCATCACACTGATCATCGCCCTTTGTATCGTGCTGTCCCTGAAATTAGCCGGAATCATTCTGGTCATTTCCTATCTGACTATTCCTCAGGCTATCGCCGGCATCTTTTACAAAAACTTCAAACAGCAACTTTATTGGCTTCCGCCCTGGTCAGTACCGCCGGTTCGATTACCGGACTATTCCTTTCTGCCTTTCTGAATATTCCCACCGGTGCCACCATCGTAATCTGTTTTCTTCTCTTTTTTTCCTGATCAGCTGGCTGATAAACAAAATCAGATAACAAAAAATAACCATCCGTTCAATTGTAAAATTAAATTAGTTTATAAGTCCCTGGATCCTGCGGGTGCTTTTTTTTATGAACTTTTAAGCAACGAAGGAGCAACTTTAAGAACTTTACGAACTAATTATACCTACTTTTTTAAATTATTCGCCCTTTTTTTCCAGTTTCCTTGAAAAAATTTCTACCAAATCGGATAAAGCGCTGTTTTATCCCTGATCTTTTATTAGTTTTGTGGCAGCAAAGAAAATTTAAAACGTTTGAAATATGAATTACGATTTAATCGTCATCGGGAGTGGCCCCGGGGGTATGTGGCTGCCATTCGTGGTGCTCAATTGGGTTTTAATGTCGCTGTAAAGTGGAACGTGCCGAACAAGGAGGAATCTGCCTGAACTGGGGATGTATCCCAACCAAATCTTTATTAAAATCGGCTCAGGTACTCGAATATGCACAACATGCAGAGGCCTACGGAATCCAGATCGAACATGCAGAGCCCGATTTTCAGGCAATCATCGCCCGTAGCCGGGGAGTTGCCGACAAAATGAGCAAAGGCATCCAGTATCTTTTTCAAAAAATAACATTACCGTAATTCCCGGACATGGGAAACTGACGGCAGATAAAAAAGTAGCGGTTACTTCAGCCGCCGGGGAACAAACGATATACGAAGCGAAACATATTATCCTGGCTACCGGTGCACGTTCACGGGTATTGCCGGCCATACCTCAGGATGGGAAAAGGATTATCGGTTACCGTGAAGCGCTGACCCTCGATCATCGACCGGCTTCACTGCTGGTAGTCGGCTCCGGAGCTATCGGTTCGGAACTGGCCTGGTTCTATAATGCGATGGGGACTAAAGTGGACCCTGGTGGAATTTATGCCTACGATCCTGCCTGTCGAAGACGAAGAAGTATCTAAACAGGTGGGACGCTCGTTCAAGAAAGCCGGTATCGAAGTAGTGGTAAAATCTACCGTCGAGAGTATCGATACCAGTGGTGAATTATTGAAAATCAATATCCGGAATAAGAAAGATCAAATCGAGACCTACGAAGCTGAAATGGTATTGTCGGCTGTCGGTATCGCTCCCAATGTTGAAAACATCGGGTTGGAAGAACTGGGTATCGAAATGGAAAGAGGTAAAATTAAAGTAGACGGCTACTACCGTACCAATGTCGAAGGCGTGTATGCCATCGGAGATATCGTACACGGTCCGGCTCTGGCCCATGTTGCTTCGGCAGAGGCCATTTGTTGTGTAGAAAAATTAGCCGGCCTGACTCCCGAACCGATCGATTATGGCAACATTCCGGGTTGTACCTATACTTCGCCCGAAGTAGCCTCTGTCGGCCTGAGTGAAGCGAAAGCCGCCGAAGCCGGTTACGAACTGAAAATCGGTAAATTTCCTTTACCGCTTCAGGGAAAGCTAGTGCAGCCGGAGCTAACGATGGATTTATAAAGCTGATCTTCAATGCCAAGGACCATACACTGCTCGGTGCACATCTGGTCGGTGCCAACGTCACTGAAATGATTGCCGAACTGGTTTTAGCCCGGAAGAAAGGGGTTACCGCACACGATATCATCAAAACCGTTCACCCGCACCCGACGATGAGTGAAGCCGTAATGGAGGCTGCAGCAGCTGCCTATGACGAAGTAATCCATCTGTAATTTTTTAATTCAAATACCGATACAATGAAGAAAACCTTAATCACAACGACCCTCTTTCTGGCCTGCTTCGGAGTTTTTGCACAAGCGCTCTCCGAAAAGACCTGCAGGAAATCCAGAGTAGTTTCAAAAGGATGCTTCTACGAAAGCCATTCAGAACATACTGACTGCCGACAAAGACATCAAAGGCAATGCCCTGAACCGTGATCTGCAAGGTAAAATCGACCATTATTTCAAATACCGGGCAGATGTGAAAGGCATTACCAATCAGCTCAGTTCCGGACGGTGCTGGATGTTTACCTCAATGAACGTATTACGCCCGTCGATCATGAAAAAATACAACCTCAGCCAATTCGATTTTTCACACAACTACCTGTATTTCTGGGATATCTTCGAAAAGTCGAATCTTTTCCTCGAAAACATCATCGCAACCGCCAAGCAACCGATGGACGACCGGACAGTAGTGGAATATTTCAAAGCTCCTGTAGGAGACGGCGGAGTATGGAACCTTTATTACAATGCTGCCGAGAAATACGGAGTAGTGCCTCAGGAAGTGATGCCCGAAACCGCTCATTCCAACAATACTTCCCAGATGGTGAGCATCATCAATGAAAAACTGCGCCAAGGTGGTTATGAACTGCGCGAAATGACTGCTGCCGGCAAAAAAGGGAAGGAACTTACAAACGCTAAAATGGGCTACGCTGAAAGAAGTATACCGGATTCTGGCCCTCTGCCTGGGTGAGCCTCCTCATCAGTTTACGTGGAGATATAAGGATAAAGACGGGAATATCAAAGAGCTGGCCAATTACACGCCGAAACAGTTCTACAAAGAAATCACCCCGGCCGACTACAGTCCTTCCAACTATATCATGATCATGAACGATCCGACCCGGGAATATTACAAAACATACGAAATTCAGAATTACCGGAATACCATCGAGGGAATCAACTGGATTTATCTCAATCTGCCCAACGAAGATATCAAAGAGGCCGCCCTGGCTTCCATTAAAAACAACGAGCCGATGTATGCCTCCTGCGATGTAGGGAAACAGTTCAACCGGGAAGAAGGTATCCTCGATCCCGAAATGTACGATTATGAATCCCTGTTAGGCGTGAAACTGGATATGGATAAAAAAGCCCGTATCCTCACCCGTCAGAGCGGTTCTTCCCACGCCATGACTCTGGTGGCCTGCTGACACCGACGAAAACGACAAACCCGTAAAATGGGAGTTCGAAAACAGCTGGGGAGCAGCTTCCGGCCACAACGGCTACCTGACATTCACCGACAAATGGTTCGATGAATACATGTTCCGTATCGTGATCCGCAAAAACTACCTCAACGCAAAAAGCCATCGAAGCCCTGAAAGGCAAACCGGTACAGTTGCCTGTTTACGACTATATGTATTAAACGAAAACAATAAATGATGAACGAAAAAGCCTTTTCGTTCATCATTTATTGTATCAATTCCGGGTGTGACCAGTGGCCTTATCAAAAAATAAAAATATAATAACGCACATTAAATCAGTATTCTTTCCACACATATTTATCCGCTTCATTTAACGAACACATGACATTTTTTTGTAAAAACTTGTGTCAGAAATTCTTCTTTAGTTAGAAATCCCTGACATTCTCCTTTATTTATGCGATAACGAGGTTTTATTCCTTCCGAAAAACATCATAAACGATCCCGGCTTTTTCTCGATATAAAAACGACAAGTATCCTGAAAAATATATTTTTATCTGTAAGTTGATAGGCTATCAACTCATCTCCCTCAAAATAGGAAAGTACTTCACGCCCGGAAGAAGTCGGTACAATATTTAGCAAATGTCCTCCTTTCACTTTCTCTAAGAATTTGGCTTTCTTTTTTAGGATCAGGCCCAAAATTCATATAAAAGATAGGATTATAATATAAAGTCTTAGCCATCCTCTTTTTTATTCGTACTCCTGATGGAGATTCCTTTCGAATATTCAATTCTCTGAGAGACATTTTGGCTTTTTAGTCCCCCTCGTGTTACAAATACTTTAATCTTCCACCTCAAACTCACAAAGTGGTCCCCAATATCCCGGATCACAAATACAATTTCCGGAAATAGCCGGAATATGATCAATAAATTCTTCCCCACCATCGGGAACAAAGACCCCATTTTTACAAGGATTTCGTTTGTCTATCTCCCACATTTCCTAAGGAATCCAAAATATTAGCTAATGCTATTACAGAAAACCCCATTATTACTGCCAGCATAGTGACTACTTTTTCCATGTTCTTTTTTCATAGATCTGAATATTAAATTAAAACCGATGTTCACTCCCCGGCTATTTAAGGTTGAAGGAATAAAATTTTGCTTGCATAATTCAAGAAAAATTAATTTTATTTTTAAAATATTCATCATCTTAAATCATAGAAACAAAAAATCCCTTGTTATAAAATTATAACAAGGGATAAAATCAGGAAAATACAAATACAATCAAGCTATTTCCTTTCAAAGTTTGTATACCAACACCGTAGCATAGGCCGACACCCCTTCTTCGCGGCCTTCGAAGCCCAGTTGTTCGGTAGTTGTCGCTTTGATCGAAAGATCGTCGACATCCAGTTCCAGGATTTCAGCCAGGCAATGCCGCATATCATCGATAAACGGTCGGATTTTGGGACGTTGCAGACAAACGACACTATCGATATTACTGATCGCATATCCCCCGGTGATCGATCAAGGCTTTCGTTTTTTTGCAACAGGAGCTTACTATCGATCCCTTTATAAGCCGGACAGGTATCCGGGAAATGCTGTCCGATATCTCCCAAGCCGGTAGCTCCCAACAGAGCATCGCAAATAGCATGTATCAACACATCGCCGTCCGAATGGGCAACGCATCCTTTCTCATGTCCGATCTTTATACCTCCCAGCCAAAACTGTCTACCAGCCTCCAGCCGATGAACATCGATTCCAATTCCAGTTTTAATTTTCATAGGTCATTCTTTATCCTCCATATGGAGTTATCCTTGCAAAATTATCAATAAATTACAAAGGTAGTGAAGAGTGAGCAAGGTATTTTACAGCTTTTGAAGAAAAAAATACAATCATTTCATTTTCATCTAAAACTTTATTTATCTATATTTGTGGATTAATTACGACGTGTGTTTTATAATCAACCATAACTATTTGCTAAAGACATTCCCACAGATGAGAAATAATGGATTTTTTGTTTTTTTTGCAACGTGTTGTCTGCTTGTGTTTTCTGCCACATCCTGTCAGAAAATAAAAAGGCATTTTCGGAAAGAAAAAATCTTCTACCACAGGCTGGACATACAACGACAGTAAAAACCGGGGGGGATCGAGTACAATAATGTAAAAAGCACAAAAAACAGGCCCCGGACTTGTATTCATTCCGGGAGGAACTTTCGTTATGGGACGTACCCAGGAAGATGTCATGGGCGACTGGAACAATACGCCCAAAAGAGTAAGTATCGCTTCTTTTTATATGGACGAAACCGAAGTCCGTAACATCGACTGGCTGGAATATCTGACCTGGTTACGACGGGTATATACCACCTATCCCGAAGTATACCAAAAGGCATTACCCGATACCCTGGTGTGGCGTGACCAGTTGGGTTACAACGAACCGATGGTGAAAAAAATTACCTCCGTTTTCCAGCTTATGCAGAGTATCCGGTAGTCGGGGTTAGCTGGGAACAAGCAACGGACTACTGTGTATGGCGTACCGACAGGGTAAACGAACAAATCCTGATCGACAAAAAATCCTGACCCAGGATCCTGATAATCAAAAAGATGAAAATAACTTCAATACAGAAGCTTATACGACAGGACAATATACCGGTACGGTAAGAAAGAACTACAAAGGCCTGAGTAAAGAAAGACGTCCGGTAAGGTGGGAAGACGGATTATTGCTCCCGGAGTATCGCCTGCCGACAGAAGCAGAATGGGAATATGCCGCTTACGGTTTGATCGGTAATACCCAAGACGAAAGAATATCCAACTCCCGAATCTATCCCTGGGACGGTTCGTGGGTGAGATATGCCGAAAAAAAAACACCGGGGACGGATGATGGCTAATTTTACCAGAGGGAAAGGCGATTATATGGGCGTTGCGGGCTCGGCCAACGACGGCTGGGACTACACCTCACCGGTCAGATCATTCTGGCCGAACGATTTCGGTTTATACGACATGGCAGGTAACGTCGTCAACGAATGGGTAGCCGATGTATACCGGACTTTATCTTTCCAGGATATGGCGGAATTCAATCCCTACCGGGGTAATGTATTTCAATCGCCGGTACTGAACGAGGATGGCACAGCAGCCCCCAAAGACAGTCTGGGACGGATGCGTTACCGGAATCAGACAGATGCCGAACTGGCAAACCGCGAAAACTACCGTACAGCCGACAACCGTAATTTCAACGACGGAGATTTGAAATCACGGATTTCCGGAGATATCGACTGGCGTAACACAGAAAACGACCGGGGTACTCACGATATGTATTACAACGACGGAAAAGGGGAAATCACCACCCTGATCGATGATGAAGCCCGGGTATATAAAGGAGGATCCTGGAAAGACCGGGCCTATTGGCTGAACCCGGGTAGCCGGCGCTATATGAATCAGAAGCGATCCAGTAACGACATCGGTTTCCGCTGTGCCATGAGTCATGTCGGGAATGCTACCGGCGGCAAGAAAAATAAAAAGTATCGCAGAAATAGTTCTTAAATTATTAACCCAACAAAAAGGTTGTCGTAGCATTCATTCCAGCGGCAACCTTTTTTTTTTCATCAGCTTATGACAACGATCGAAAAATTATATCCCGCTATCCGGGGTCACCGGATAACCACCGACTCCCGGCAAATTATCCGGGGAGATATTTTTATCGCCTTGAAAGGTGAAAACTTCGACGGGAACCGATATGCCGCAGCAGCCCTTGAACAGGGAGCCGCCTTAGCCATTATCGATAATGCCGATTACCTATCGCCGGGTTGCGAATTAGTTGCAGATAGTCTTCTTTTCCTGCAACAACTGGCTCATTATCACAGACAACAATTGCACATTCCGATTCTGGGTATTACGGGTACCAACGGTAAGACCACAACTAAAGAGCTCTGCCATGCCGTATTATCGAAAAAAAATTCAAGACTTTCGCCACTCAGGGGAATTTCAACAACCACATCGGCGTCCCCCTCACCTTGCTCAGTATGGACGAAACCACCGAATTCGGTATCGTAGAAATGGGAGCCAACCATCCGGGTGAAATCAAAACGCTCTGTGAAATTGCCGATCCCGATTTCGGGATTATCACCAATATCGGCCATGCCCACCTGGAAGGTTTCGGTAGCTACGAAAATATTATCGCCACCAAAAAAAGCCCTCTACGACTATCTTTTTACCGAAAAACGGACCAGTATTTGTCAATACCGGTGATCCGCTGCTGATGCAACTCAGCCGTGACCACAAACGCTACACTTATGGACAAGAAGGAGATTTACTCAAAGGTGAAATCAAACAAACCGTCCCCCTATCTGGTCTATTCGCTGAAAACCCGGAAAGGGGATTTATATGTCAAAACCCACCTGGTAGGAGGTTATAACTTTGACAACGCTATGGCTGCTTCGGCCATAGGTATGCATTTCGGCATCGATCCCCTGGATATCCAAACCGCTATCGAAAATTACAGGCCTTCCAACCTGCGTTCCCCAGCTGATCCGTTCCGGCCGTAACACTATCATCCTGGACGCTTACAACGCCAATCCGAGCAGCATGCGTGCATCCGTAGGCAATTTTTTGCGAGATGCCCGGAGAGCATAAAGTGGTCATTTTAGGAGAAATGCTCGAACTTGGCACAGAAAATGCTGCAGCTCATGAAGAGATCGTCCGCTTAACGCAGCAAGGAAATTTCGACCGGATATTTCTCATCGGGAATAATTTTTGAACATTGCGCTGATAAATGTAACTTTATCACCTGGTTTAAAGATACAGAATCGTTCATGGAATACCTGAAATCGCACCCATTAAACGACTCTTTTATTTTCATAAAAGGTTCACGGGGTAATAAGCTGGAAAGGATCGTTGAATATCTGTAAATCTGATAAATAGAATATAAAAAATCATATATTGTGAACGATAGATTAGTCATCATTCCGACTTATAATGAAAAAAGAAAATATCGAAAACATTATCCGTTGCGTATTTTCTTTTAAAACCCGCTTTCGATATTCTGATTATCGAAGATAATTCGCCGGATGGAACAGCGGGAATCGTAAAAACACTGCAAAAAGAGTTCACAAATCTCCATATCATCGAACGTAAAGGTAAGTTAGGACTGGGAACCGCCTATATCACAGGTTTTAAATGGGCTTTGGAACATCGGTACGATTACATCTTTGAAATGGATGCAGACTTTTCACATAATCCCCGGGATCTGGTGAGGCTCTACGAGGCTTGTGTGCAAGGGGCCGACCTGTCGATCGGTTCGCGTTATGTGACGGGAGTCAATGTGGTCAATTGGCCGATGAGCCGGGTGTTATTGTCCTTTTGCTTCAAAATATGTAAAAATCATTACCGGAATGAAAGTACATGATGCCACAGCCGGTTTTGTCTGTTATACCCGGAAAGTATTGGAAACAATCAATCTGGACAAGATCCGTTTTAAAGGTTATGCTTTCCAGATCGAGATGAAATTCACTGCTTCGACACTGGGGAAATTCCGGTTGCAGGAAGTACCTATTATTTTTACAGACCGTACATTAGGTACTTCAAAAATGAGTAAAGGCATTATCAAAGAAGCCGTCTTCGGGGTCATCACCATGAAAATGCGGGCTCTGTTCGGAAAAATAAAACCACGGAAAGATTAGAAATGAAAAAGGTAATTCAAGGAGGTACTATCATCAACGAAGGCCGGCAATTTCAGGCCGATCTGGTCATCGAAGGGGGAAAAGATTACCCAAATCCTGGCTCAGGCACCGGAAACACTGCTTCAGGAAGCTCAGGTAATCGATGCCAGCCATTGTTTCGTTATTCCGGGGGTAATCGACGATCAGGTGCATTTTCGGGAACCCGGACTGACCCATAAAGGAAACATCGGGGAAGGAAGCCGTGCCGCTGCCGCCGGAGGTGTTACTTCTTTTATGGATATGCCCAATGTCGTGCCGCCAACCACTACCTTGCAATTGCTGGAAGAGAAACAGGAGATTGCCGGCAGGGACTTCATTAGTCAACTATTCTTTTTTATCTGGGAGCAACAAGGGATAATATCGGTGAAATAAAACGTGTCGATCCCCGTACCACTTGCGGTATAAAAGCTTTTATGGGTTCCTCGACGGGAAATATGTTGATAGATAGTATTCCGGCTTTGGAACGTTTGTTTGCAGAGTCGCCTTTGCTGATTGCCACCCATTGTGAGGATACGCCCACCATCAACCATAATTTAGCTCTTTACAAAGCAAAATACGGAGACGATATTCCACCACAATATCATCCGCTTATCCGTAGCCGTGAGGCTTGTCTGAAAAACTCCGCCTTGGCCGCTTCATTGGCCCGGAAATACAATAGCCGCTTGCACATTCTGCATTTAAGCACTGCCGACGAGTTGACTCTGCTCGATAGCGGAAACCGGTTGGAGAAAAAAATCACCGGCGAGGCTTGTGTACATCATCTTTGGTTCAACGACGAGGCTTATCTGACCAAAGGGAATTTCGTGAAAATGGAATCCGGCCATCAAAACCGAAGCCGATCGCCAGGCCCTTTTGGAAGCAGTGAATCAGGGGCGTCATCGATGTGATCGCAACAGACCATGCCCCCCATACCCTGTCCGAAAAAAACGGTCCATACACCAAAGCCGCCAGCGGTGGCCCTATGGTCCAACACTCTTTGACGGTAATGTTGGAATTAGCCGAACGCGGTATGATCTCTATGGAAAAAATAGTCGAAGGCATGTGCCATGCCCCCGCCGAATTGTTCCGAATCGAAAACCGGGGATTTATCCGCGAAGGCTATCAGGCCGATCTTTGTATTTTCCGGAAAGCCCCTGGACGGTAACAAAAGAAAATATTCTCTATCAATGTGGCTGGTCGCCCCTGGAAAACCAAACGTTCACCTATAAAGTACAAACGACGCTGGTAAACGGACATGTCGTATACGATAAAGGAGATTTTTATACCGACCGTACAGGCGAACGACTCACTTTTAAACGGTAAATACCCGCATCGGATGTAAACAATTAAACCAAATACGTCAGAAAACAGGCAGACAATAGTAATACAAACACCAGATTGCTGAATAAAGCGGTCCGGCAGCAAATAAAATACTGGGCATATAAAAAAGAAAGAGGGACGGCAAACATATACATAAAATCATAATAATTGCCGGGAATAATCACAAACGTCAAGGACAGGAATATCATCATAGATACCAGCGAAAGAATTCCACGCCGCTGATTGACGATCATCAGGGAATAACGGGCCGACAGGTTTGTCAAAGCAATGATCAGCACCAATACGATCATCCCCAGCCGCACCAGATCGATTACAGGCAGACGATGTATATGTTCACCGACCATCAGGTTATCCGTAAAAATAGCCGGCAACAATTCCAAACGATCCGTCCAGAAATAATAAAAAAAGCAATAAACAGAACCGGCGTCAGAATTCCCAACCACAAAGCCACAATATCCTTCAAGGTAGAACGGCCCGAAAAGAACAAGACCCCCCGAAAGCCCAAGCGATCGACAGGATAAACTTCGGATAAATAGCAACGGACAGGGCGATTAGAAAACCGAAATCATACAGTGCACCATTACTTTTCGTTTCATTGAACGCTATCTGCAATTTCGATACATCGACCTTCACGATAAAAACAGCGATCAGGAGGTAGTCAAAACCGACATTGACCATAATGCCCGACGTCAGCAGGATATAAATAAGTGAAGGCAAGGTCGTCGATTGTCCCAGCAATATAAACCGTTCACTCAGAAAAAGATCAGATAGGCAACCCCCCACACCATACCAAAACCGATTGCCGATAACCAGGATTTATCCAGCTGATTGATATAAGCCATATTGATGACTCCCTTCACCTGCACCGATTGGAGAGACTCCAGAGAGAAATACCCACTAAGAAAAAGCGATTGCCATTACAAGGAATGGCAATACAAAAAAAAGCATATATAACCGTCTGGATTTTAAAAACTCATTCATACCGGTATTTCCCCGCAATCATTCAATTTATTTCTTCTCCCCTTTAACCTCAAGCTTTTTAGCTTATAGCCTCTAGCTTTTAGCTTATAGCCTCTAGCTTTTTACCTTTTACTTCTATCAAATCCTGCCCGATATCCCTACGGTAACTCATATCTTTGAAAGACAGTCTTGCCACGTTAGCATAAGATTGTTTCAGCGCCTGTTCCATCTGTGTTCCGAAAGAGCTCACAGCCATCACCCGTCCGCCATTAGTCAGGATCTGTCCATCAGCTTCTTTTGTTCCGGCATGGAATACAATACTCCCTTCGATATCATCGAGTCCGGTAATCACATTCCCTTCTCATAACTTCCGGGATATCCTCCGGCCACCAACATCACCGTCGTGCAATAGCGTTCGTCCAGTTCGAATGCCGAATCGGCCAGTTTCCCCAAAGCCGTCGCTTCGAACAGTTCGAGGATATCGGTCTTCAGACGGGGCATGACCACCTCGGTCTCAGGATCTCCCATCCGGACATTATATTCGATGACAGCAGGGTCTCCTCCCTTATTCATCAATCCGAAAAAGATAAATCCCCGGTAGTCGATTCCATCTTTCTTCAAGCCCTCGACAGTCGGGCGCACAATTCTTTCCTCTACCTTCCGGTTAAACTCTTCATCGGCAAAAGGCACAGGCGAAACAGCTCCCATTCCTCCGGTATTCAATCCGGTATCCCCTTCTCCTACTCTCTTATAATCTTTGGCAGATCCCAATATTTTATAATCTTTACCATCGGTAATAGCAAACACAGAGATCTCTATTCCATGCAAAAACTCTTCGATCACCACCCGGCAACTCGCTTTGCCGAACTTCCCACCCAGCATCTCTTCCAGTTCACGCTGAGCTTCCTCCAATTCCGGAAGAATCAACACTCCCTTACCGGCAGCCAACCCATCGGCTTTCAGTACATAAGGCGGACGAAGAGTAGCTAAAAACCGCTGTCCTTCCTTCACCCGATCGGGAGTCACCGTCATATATCCCGCAGTAGGAATACCATGCCGGATCATAAATTGTTTGGCAAAAATCTTTACTGCCTTCCAGAATAGCACCGTCCTTACCGGGACCCACAATCATCAATCCTCCGAAACGGGAATCGGCTTCCAGAAAATCACGTATTCCTTCCACCAGCGGATCCTCAGGACCTACCACGAGCAGATCGATCTGTTTATCCTGAATAAAATCACCGATAGCCCTGAAATCGGTCACTGCAAGACTGACATTTTCAGCCAACTGGGCTGTCCCTGCATTCCCCGGAGCCACATAAAGTTTTCCCAATTTCGGACTTTGAACTATTTTCTCACGCCAGCGCATGTTCACGCCCTCCGCTTCCCAATAACAAGACTTTCATATGAGTATCTATTTTTTTTATTATGCAAAAATAATAAAGATTTCTCTCTTCACTACTGATTATCTATCGTATAATTAAAAAAGCGGTTAAACTTGTACATTTTACGAAACACTGCATCCACTTTCTGTAGTAAATCGTCGCTCTCGAACCAGGCTTCCGGCTTTACACTCATCACATCATAATGCTTATGTTTTAGGAAATCGGCCTCCGGGAAATCGGCCGGGAAAGGAGCCGGAACTTTCTTTAATTTATCATCGGTATCCAATTCAGGAAATTCGGCAATAAATTCAGGTTCCCGGATAATCGAAGTAAACTCTTCGATATTTTCATAGATATCCTGCCTGATCCGTTTCAACAAAGCCGGTTCCGGACAATAACACCCCCCGCCCAACATACAACACCCCGGTTGGAGGTGGATATAATACCCACAACGTCCGCTGTTACGTCCCCGCCAACCACAGATATAAGCGGCAAAATGATCTTTATAAGGACGCTTATCCGGCGAAAAAGCGGATATCCCGGTAAATCCGGTATACACAATCCTTCGCTTTCAGATTCTTCACCTCCTCATCCCAAACCGCAGTTTGTGCAATCAATCGGTCTACCAATTCATCGAACCCCCTCTTTCAATTTCTGATAACGGGGTTTCTGACCGGCAAACCATTCCCGGTCATTATTTTCCTGTAACTCCCGCAAAAAAAGTCAGTATATCTCTAATCAACCCTTTCATCTTTTTTCCTCCTCTCTCTCGCTTAAACTTATCAGCCTATAGCCTTTAGCCTCCCAGCCTTTAGCTTATAGCTTTTAGCCTTTAGCTTTTTACTTTTAACCTTTTACTTCCCCCCCTCACGCAATGTTTCATCTCGAAAGGTATTTCCATCGACAACTCCATAAACCCCATAAACTCTCCTTCCACATACCAAGGCGTCTGATAAATCAGTTTTTTTCCTGACTTCGTCAACGTGTCACCCAAAAATCATCTTCAAATAATGGGGCGATACGTTGATGTCGTTTCATGAGCATTGTTCTGGAGATGGTTTGCTTGTTTTGCGGCAAAGTCAGTTGTATTGTCACGATGGTCTGAGCAAGTGCCAGCACTTTGTCGACACTCATATTGATGTCGGCCAGTTTCAGCAGTCGTTCAAGTTCCTTATATACTTTCAGAGCTACGAAGCATATGCAGACGTGTGCCTCGATGCGGCGCCGTGTAAAGTGGAACATCGGTCGTATCTCGATATTGATTTGGATATCCTGAAGGCCCTCTCCACGTGCCACAGGTTATGATAGGCTGCATACACATCTGAGGCCGGTATGTCTGTATTGGTGAGATAACCTTTCAGACCGTCCCATTTCGCATCGGATTCAAGTTTGTCGTAGTCGATAGTTACTTTTACATCTCCCTCCATTGAGAGGAACTTGTTGTAGCCACGCTTGTTGATATGCTCTTTGGTGAGAGATCCTCTGCGGTAGGCTTTTTTCAAGCCTGCGTACACCCTTGTCGCGGTTGTACGCGTCCTTGCGGGCACGGTCTGAGGTATATCCGACCAACAGCCTTTTACCTTCTCCTTTGTCGCATTCAATCATCTGACAGTCATTCTTCGGCTGGCTGAGTATCCATTCCTTTATCTTCTTGCTCTCGGCCTTTATTTTCGCGCCTATTATATATTTGTAGCCGTTGGCTTCGAGATCGGCTACATTATCGGAGTTCATAAGACCGGAGTCTGCCACAACGATAAAATCTTCCAGTTTATATTTGCGGACAAATTCAGTCACGACCGGAAGCATCGTATGCCCTTCGTATTTGTTGCCCTCGTGGATGCAATAGGCCAATGGATAACCGCCGATACTCACCAACAGACCCAATATAATCTGAGGGTTCTTGTGCCGCCCTTCCTTGGAGAAGCCGGTCTTGCGCAACTCATCTTCATAATCTGACTCAAAATAAAGTGTGGTAACGTCGTAAAACAACACCCCGATATGACCACCCAATATCTTCCGGGTATGCTCTACGCTTATTTCCTGAACGATGCGGTGCTGACTGTCGCTGAGTTTGTCAAGATACCTGTAAACCTTTGACAGACTTACATCATCGTCAAAATGATTCTTGAGATATTCCACTGTGGCGGATTTGCTCGCAGGATAAGACAAACGCGCTTTAACCAGCTTGCGGAATATCCCATCATCTATGCGGCTGAATCCGACATTGTCAAACACGCGGTCAAGTATCAGGTCGGCTCCATTGACGGTGATGTTTGTGATATTGGACAGAAGCCGCTCAGCATCCATACGCTCCTGCTCACACTTACGGCGTTCATCACCGAACAGGTCAAGACGAGGATGTCTGCGCTCTTTCTCCCGTTCAATCCACTCTTTGCCCTGATTTACAAAACCGTCTATCTCATCGTCTGAGCTGGCAATGCCAATTGTAACGAGTTCATTCATTTTGCCGTTGGTTTTCTCAACGACAATAATGCCGATATTGCCTGATGGATATTTCTTCTTCCTGACGTACATTTTTTGCTCCGTGTCACCCATTTTAGGGTGACACAAATTTAAAAAATCTATTTATTAGGTAATTATAAAAATAGCGGTTTTTTTGTAGTGACGAA